>SAMEA104404100__coassemble_107_pt1 | contig 119123 bp, 130 predicted proteins | sample SAMEA104404100__metabat2_low_PE_056 | metagenome-assembled genome bin SAMEA104404100 (sample SAMEA104404100) | Balaenoptera acutorostrata
CCGACAGCCGTTATGTATTAGGTGGCAGAAACCACCCTTTACAGAGTACATCTCAGTAAAAGCTGAATTTGAATATGATTTAACTGATATAAATTCAATTTCCGTAGGAATGGCAAGCAGTTTAACCATTAACTGCAAAGACGGTAAAAAATACAAACTGACAGGTATGTATAATAAAAAGCTTATTGCAGCTATGGAAGAAGCCGGAGTAAGAAAAGAATAAATTTAATTTAAAATTAAAACAGTTAAAATTGCCCTGAAAATTCAGGGCAATTTTTTTATGTAAATAAGCTTAAAAATTACCCTTGGTTTCACTATTGTTATTAAAGTGTTTTTGTGGTATTGTAATAATGGTATATTATTTTTAAAAAAATGGAGGGAAAGTCTGTGAGTAATACAATCGCAGCTATCGCTACTCCGTATGGAGTGGGTGGAATAGGAATAGTGCGTCTTTCAGGGGATGATGCTAAAGCAATAGCATCTAAAATATTTATTCCCATTGGAAAGCGAAATATAAATAATGTAAAAGGCTTTTCCGCAATTTACGGAAAAGTAAGAGATAATGAAGGAGTATTTGATGAAGCTGTGGCCACAGTTTATAATGCACCTAAAAGCTATACGGGAGAAAACTGTGTGGAAATATCCTGCCACGGCGGAACTTATATAATGGAAAGAGTGTTAAATGCCGCTTTGGAAGCAGGAGCCTCTATGGCGGACGGAGGAGAATTTACTAAGAGAGCCTTTTTAAACGGCAAACTAAGTCTTGAACAGGCAGAATCGGTAATTGATCTTATAAATGCTAAATCTAAGCTGTCGGCGGCTGCGGCTTTAAGCGTAAAGGATGGAGTATTAAACCAAAAAATAAATGAGATTATTGAAAAAACTACGGGACTTACAGCTCATCTAAATGTGTGGACCGACTATCCAGATGAGGATATTCCAGAGGTTACAGATGATGACCTAAAGGAGGGCTTAACTGATATCAAGTCAGATTTAATAGAGCTTTTAAATAGCTATGACAAGGGAAAAATTATCAAAGATGGAGTTTCCACAGTTATAGTGGGAAAGCCAAATGTGGGTAAAAGTACCTTGATGAATGCTTTGTCGGGAGAGCAAATAAGCATCGTTACCCATATAGCGGGAACAACTCGTGATATTGTGGAGGAAACTGTAAAAGTAGGGGATATAGTCCTTAAAATTGCCGATACAGCTGGTATTCACAATACCGAGGATTTAGTGGAAAGTATCGGTGTAGAGGCAGCAATTAAGAAAACCTCAGCCAGTGCCCTGATTTTAGCTGTATTTGATGGTACCTCACCTATCGATGAGGATGATAGAAAAATTGTGGATTTAGCTAAGAACCGCACTGCATTAGCTATTATAAATAAGGGCGACCAGGCTGCTAAAATCGACAAAAAATATATCTATGATAATTTTGAAAATGTGGTAGAAATTTCTGCAAAGGAACTTCGAGGAATGGATATACTTTCAGATAAAATTAAGGAAATGTATAAGATAAATAATTTTGACAGTAGCACACCTATGCTCTATACACTTCGACAAAAGGAATGTGTAATGAAAGCATATAAAGCTGTAATGGATGCGGAAAATGCTCTTTTAATGGGTATGACCTTTGATGCGGTAAATGTTTGCATAGAGGACACTTTGAGTAGTTTGCTTGAAATTTCAGGAAAGGCTGCCTCAGAGGAAATAGTAAACAGCATTTTTTCAAAATTTTGCGTGGGAAAATAACAGGAGAAACATATGGAATATATTGCAGAAAATTATGATGTTGCAGTTATTGGCGGAGGTCATGCGGGTATAGAAGCAGCATTGGTTTCGGCTAGACTGGGACTTAAAACAATAATATTTACTATCTCATTGGATGCTATCGGAAATTTGCCCTGCAACCCCTCTATAGGAGGTACAGCAAAGGGGCATTTGGTGAGAGAAATTGACGCATTAGGCGGAGAAATGGGTAAGGCTGCCGATGCTACCTTTATTCAAAGCCGTATGCTTAATATGGGAAAGGGCCCTGCAGTGCATAGCTTGCGTGTACAGGCGGACCGCTCCTCCTATCATCTTTATATGAAAAAGGCTTTGGAAAATCAGGATAACTTAGATGTAAAACAGGCTGAGGTTGTGGATATAAGATTAAACGAAAAAGGAGAAGTTTGTGCCGTTGTAACACATTTAGGCACAGTTTATCCTGTAAAGGCTGCTATACTTTGCACAGGAACATTCTTAAATGGTACAATTCATGTGGGACATCAGATGTTTTCCAGTGGTCCTGACGGTATGCACGCTTCACTTATGCTTACTGATAATCTTCGCAAAATCGGTCTTGATTTGAGAAGATTTAAAACAGGTACTCCTGCAAGAGTTCACAAAAAAAGCATTGATTATTCTAAGCTTGAAAGACAGCCTGGGGACGATATTATTACCCCATTTTCCTTTGAAACCACAGGGAAATTGGAAAACAAGGTGGACTGCTATATTGCTTACACTAGTGAGGATACCCATAAGATTATCAAGGATAATATTAAAAAATCTGCTATGTATAGCGGTAATATTGAGGGTGTAGGTCCTCGCTATTGCCCCAGCATTGAGGACAAGGTAGTAAGATTTGCCGACAAGCCAAGACATCAGATTTTTGTTGAACCCATGGGACTTGATACACAGGAAATCTACTTGCAGGGGTTTTCCACATCACTTCCTGAGGAGGTACAGGTGGAAATGTATCGCTCAGTAAAGGGCTTTGAAAATATAAAAATTATGCGAAATGCTTATGCTATTGAATATGATTGTGTTGACCCAACTACTCTTAAGCCTACATTGGAGTTTAAGAATGTGCCCTATCTTTATGGAGCTGGACAGTTTAATGGTACTAGCGGCTATGAGGAAGCAGCGGCACAGGGGCTTATAGCGGGTATAAACGCTGTGAGAAAGATAAAGGGACAGAGCGAATTTACCCTTGATCGTTCCACGTCATATATTGGTACACTTATAGATGATATTATTATTAAAGGCTGTACTGACCCTTATAGAATGATGACCTCTCGTTCTGAGTATAGGCTTATTCTTCGTCAGGATAACGCTGATGCAAGACTTACGCCCTTAGGCAGAGAATTAGGACTTATAAGTAACAAGCGATGGGAGCATTTCCTGAAGAAACAGCAGCAGATAAAGGATGAAATTGAACGCATAAAAACCACTACAATTCAGGTTTCTGATGAACTTAATGAGATACTTGTTTCACGTGAAACATCTGCAATTTCTTCCAATGTAAAAATGCTGGAGCTTATCAAACGCCCACAAATTGGATATGAGGATTTAGCACCCTTTGATAAAAACAGACAGCCGCTGGATAGAGAGGTTTGGGAGCAGGTAGAAACGGAAATAAAATACGAGGGCTATATTAAAAAGCAGTACGCACAGGTGGAGCAAATGCGACGCTTGGAATATAAAAAGCTGGATATTAATCAAGATTATAAGGAAATAAAGGGACTTAGATTGGAGGCACAGGAAAAGCTTAATAAGATTAAACCCCAAAATTTGGGACAAGCCTCCAGAATAAGTGGAGTAAGCCCTGCGGATATTTCTGTTTTGGTAATATGGCTTGAACAAAGGGGAGCAAACGGAGGTAAGAAACTTGACATATAATAAGGAACTTTTAGAAAAAGAGCTAAAAAATGCTGAAATTTCATTTACAGAGCAAGGTTTAGCGGATTTTGAAAAATATGCTGAGCTTTTGGTGGAATGGAATACAAAAATAAATTTAACAGCAATTACTGACGAGGATGGCATTGCATTAAAGCATTTTTATGATTCTGCAATGCTTTTGAAATATTTTGATGTGCCACAAAACGCAAGTATGATTGATGTGGGAACAGGTGCGGGATTTCCATCTATACCCTGTAAAATTCTCCGCCCCGACATTAAGCTTACCCTACTTGATAGCTTAAATAAGAGGATAAATTTTCTAAGAGAAGTGGGAGAAAATCTCAATTTTTTTGAAACTGAGTATGTTCATTCAAGGGCAGAGGATGGAGGGAAAAATAAGGATTATCGTGAAAAATTCGATGTAGCCACGGCAAGAGCTGTGGCAAACCTTGCTAATCTTTCTGAATACTGTATTCCTTTCGTAAAAGTAGGTGGATATTTTGTGGCATTAAAAGGCCCTGACTGTGATGAGGAAATATCAGAAGCAAAATCTGCAATAAAAAAATTAGGCGGAGAGATAGAAAAAATTATAACCTATTCACTTCCCGAGGGCAGCGGAAGAACCATAGTGATAATTAAAAAAGTTTCGGCAACACCTGCCAAATATCCAAGAACCTCCGCAAAAATAGCTAAGGAAAAGCTGTAAATATCGAATTTTACAAAAATAAATGCGGAAAACTGCGATATAATTTAATGGTAATATAAGTAAAAAAGTGCTAATATAACATTACAAATGTTGTATAAGCACTTTTTATTTATAAGGGAGGGAAAACTTTGACAATATATTCCGAACAGGAAAAGGAGCTTAATAGGGTGGTAGCTGTACCGCTGGAATATATATGCATAAATCCAAACCAGCCAAGACAAATTTTAAACAAAACAGATTTAGAAAGCCTTATGGCCAGCATAAAGGAAAATGGACTTTTACAGCCTGTTACCGTCAGAAAGCTTTCTGATAAATGCTATGAGCTTATAGCGGGAGAGAGAAGAAGCAGAGCCTGTCTTGCGTTGGGTTTTAAATATATTCCCGCAATTATTGAAAATATCTCCGACGAGCAATCCGCAGTTTTAGCGCTTATAGAAAATATACAGAGGAAGGATTTGAATTTTTTTGAGGAAGCAAAGGCATTAAAGAATATAATGGAGCTAAAGCGTATTAATCAACAGGAGTTAGGGGAGATTTTGGGTAAAACTCAAGGGGCAATAGCAAATAAACTAAGACTTCTAAAACTAACACACCAATGTGAACAACTTATAATATGTGGAAACTTAACAGAAAGACATGCCAGGGGAATACTTAAAATTTCTGAAGAAAAGCTCCGTGTAAAGGCTATTAAGCATATTATAAAAAATAATCTTAATGTGGAACAAAGTGAAAAATATGTGAAAAAGCTGATTTCTAAAAACAAAGCTGAAATTACAATTAAAATAAGCGATGTGAATATCTTTCAAAATACCTTAAAAGAAGCTATTAGCTTTTTGAAATCTGCGGGTTTTGAAACTATAACGGATAAAACTGAGGATTGTGATTATATTAATTACAATATTAAAATTTCAAAGAAAAGCAAAAATTCCAGTAATCCCGCATAAAATTAGGTTTATTATAGTTTCACGTGAAACATTTTGTCGAAGCAAAACAAATTTACTCTATAAAACAATATTATTAATGTAATGTTCATAGTGTTTATTGAAAAAAAAGCCTTTTTGTGATACAATATTCAATGAAAATTAGTGATATTTAATTTATTGTATATATAAGAGAGGCCAAAAATGAGTAAGATTATAGCAATAGCTAACCAAAAAGGCGGAGTAGGTAAAACAACAACAGCCGTAAATCTTGCGGCAGCAATGGGCGACTTAAATAAAAAAATTCTTTTGGTGGATATGGACCCTCAGGGCAATACCACCAGCGGTTACGGAATATCAAGAAAAGGTCTTAAAAAAACTATTTATGATATTTTAGTAAACGGAGCTGAGGCTCAGGAGGTTATAATAAAAACAGAGTATAAGAATGTAGATTTAATACCCTCGGGAATAGAGACAGCAGGAGCAGAAATCGAAATGATAGATAATACCGACAGAAATAATGTGGTAAAATCTGCCCTTGCCAGAATTAAGGAAAATTATGACTACATATTTATAGATTGTCCACCATCCCTGGGACTTATTACAATAAATGCTCTTACAGCCAGTCAAGCTGTTATTATGCCTATTCAGTGTGAATTTTATGCGCTGGAGGGACTTTCACAGCTGGTGTCTACAATAAAAAAAGTGAAAAAATTCTCCAATCCAGATATTGATATAGAGGGCGTACTTTGCACAATGTTTGACGGCAGATTAAATCTTACTATGCAGGTTTTGGAGGAAGTGAAAAAATATTTTCCAGGAAAGGTTTTTGCAACAACAATTCCGAGAAATGTAAAGCTTTCAGAGGCTCCTGGCTTTGGTATGCCTGTAATTTATTATGATAAATCCTCTAAGGGCAGTAAGGCATATATTGAACTTGCCAAGGAGCTAATTAAAAACAACAAATAATGAGGTGATATAAATGGCACTAAAAAAAGGCGGACTCGGCAGAGGCTTAGATGCTATATTTGATGAAAACAGCGATAGTGATAATATGGTAACAGAGGTTTCAATTTCTGAAATAGAGCCTAATAAAAATCAGCCTCGTAAATCCTTTGAAGAAATACCTATTGCGGAACTTGCTGATTCAATAAAACAGCACGGTGTTTTGCAGCCTCTTATTGTTAGAGAAAAGGAAAAGGGCAGATATGAAATCGTTGCAGGTGAAAGAAGATGGAGAGCCTCCCGAATGGCAGGGCTTACCGAGATACCTGTTATAATAAAGGATATTACCGACAGCGAAGCTATGGAACTGGCACTTATAGAAAATTTGCAGAGAGAAAACCTCAACATAATTGAAGAGGCTATGGGCTATAAAATTTTATCCGAGGAGCATGGCTACACACAGGATGAAATTTCGCAAAAGGTGGGGAAATCCCGTCCTGCCATAACTAATGCACTAAGGCTTTTAAAGCTTCCGGATAGTGTTATAGAATCTGTTAAAGAGGGGAAAATTACATCGGGACATGCCAGAGCTTTACTTTCGCTTGATAATGAGGAAAAAATAAAGGAAGCAGCAGGACTAATTGTAAAAAAAGGTCTTTCAGTAAGAGAAACTGAAAATTTAACAAAATTAAGGGATAAAAAGGAAAAAACAAAAGGAGAAGGAAATGACTGGGGAGAAAGCTTTTATAAAGAGCTTCAGCTTTCCTTGGAAAATTCTCTTGGGCAAAGGGTAAAAATAAAACATAAAAATGATAAGGGCATAGTGGAAATTTCTTTTTCCTCTAAGGAAGAAATTGAAAAAATTGCTGAAATTTTTGCTGATAAAACAAATTAACAAAGGAAACTATTTTAAATGCTTGATATAAAACTTGTAAGAAATGAACCGGAAAGAGTAAAGGAAGCTGTCAGAAAAAGAAATAAGAATATGGATGATAAGGTTAATGAAGTTCTTAAAATTGATGAACAGCGCCGTGAACTCAACACAAAAACAGATAATTTAAAGGCTGAACAAAATAAAGCCAGTAAAATGATGCCCCAGTATAAAAAAGAGGGCAGAGATATAAAGGAAATTACTGATAAGCTCCGTGAGCTTTCTGATGAAATTTCCGCTTTGGATGCTGAAATTGGAAAGCTGGAAGAAAAACAAAGAGAAATACTTTTAAGTATCCCCAATATTCCCAATGAATCAGTACCGGAGGGAAATGACGATGAGAGTAATGTGGAAATGCGAAAGGTGGGTACACCAAGAGAATTTCCTTATGAGCCTAAGGCACATTGGGATATCGGTACAAATTTAGATATTCTTGACTTTGAAAGAGGAGTTAAGGTTACAGGAAAGAGATTTACTTTCTATAAGGGTTTGGGAGCAAGACTTGAAAGAAGCGTTATTAACTTTTTTCTAAATACTCATACCGAAAGAGGATATACTGAGCTGCTTACACCACTTATGGCAAATAGCAGTTCTCTCACAGGCACAGGACAGCTTCCTAAATTTTCTGAGGATATGTTTAAGGTGGAAAATACAGATTATTATTTAATACCTACTGCAGAGGTTCCTGTAACTAACTACCATAGAGATGAAATTATAGACGGAAATACACTTCCTCTTAAATATTGTGCTTATTCACCCTGCTTTAGAGCAGAGGCGGGAAGTGCAGGCAGAGATACAAGAGGAATTATCAGACAGCATCAATTTAATAAAGTTGAGCTTGTAAAGCTGGTTAAGCCTGAGGACTCCTATGATGAGCTGGAAAAGCTCACAGCGGATGGGGAATATCTTTTGCAGAAATTAGGCCTTCCATATAGGGTCGTAACTCTTTGCGGAGGAGATTTAGGCTTTTCCTCAGCTAAAACCTATGATATTGAGGTGTGGATGCCCTCCTATGGAAGATATGTGGAAATATCCAGCTGCAGCAATTTTGAAGATTATCAGGCAAGACGCGCTGGTATAAGATATAAAAATGGTCCTAAGGAAAAAGCTAAATTCGTACATACCCTTAATGGCTCAGGCTTAGCTGTGGGAAGGACAGTTGCAGCTATTTTGGAGAATTACCAAAACGGCGATGGCTCTGTAACAGTACCTGAAGTATTAAGGTCATATATGGGCGTGGATGAAATTAAGCCTTTAAGATAATTTGTAAATATTTTAGCTTAATTTAAGCTTATAAATATATTAATAAAAGCAAAGAAGATGATTAAATTCAGAAAATAGTTGCACCAATATAAATAGTCTTAATCCGAGAAAAATAAAACAAAACGGAGGCAAAGCTTCAATAGTACAAAGGAGAGATATTATGGATAAAAATGTAACTTATTTTTCAGATAGCTATGTAAAAGACTACGAATGTGATTTAAACAACAAAATGAAATTGTCATCTCTTATGAGGGTATTACAAAAGGCAGGAACAGATCATCTGAACAGTTTGGGAATTACTTATGCAAAAATGTATTCCTCAGGAATTGTATTTGTGCTTTCTAAAATAGGCATTAAAATAAATAAAATGCCTATAAACGGTGAAAAATACCTAATTAGAACAACACCACAAAAAACACAAAAAGCCAGTTTTCTTCGTTATACTGCGGTATTTAACGAAAAAGGCGAAATGCTTGTGGAATGTCAAACCTCATGGGTTATAATAAATCCTAAGGAAAGAAAGGTTCTTCGCCCTGCAGAGTTTAAATTTAAGCTTCCTGTGGATGAGGCCTCAGGGAAATGTGCACAGATTTTGGAAACCAGAATTAAACCTGTGGAAACAGCAAAGCCTGTGGGATTTAAAGAAGTCAGATATTCAGACCTTGACATAAATAAGCATATGAACAACTGTGTTTATGCTGATGTTATAATGGACTATATTCCTGCGGAGGTTGCGGCTCATAGGGAAGTGGACAATGTAATTATCCAATACAAAAATGAAGCAGTTTTAGGAGAAAAGATTAATGTTAAGGTAGACAGAATAGCAGAAAACAGCTTTTATGTAGGCGGAGATAAAGGCGAGGTTAAGTGCTTTGATGCTATAATTAGCTTTAAATAGTCCACAAACACCACTAAAAAACACACGATATAAGTTAAACTTATATCGTGTGTTAATTTATATATTTAACTTTTCTGAATAATCATTATAATATACAAAAAAATATATTAATAATGTTAAATAGTAACATATATATAGTATTAAATAAAATAGTGATATAATATTGAATTATGCAAAAAATAGTGTTAAAATAAATAAAAAATAAAAACAGGAGGAGATTAAAATGCTTAGTTTAGAAAATAATGAAAAATTCGTAAAAGAAGGTCTCACATTTGATGATGTTTTGCTCATCCCTGCAAAATCCGACATTTTGCCAAAGGATGCAGACTTCTCAACAATACTTGCAAGAGATATTAAGCTGAACACACCTATTATAACAGCAGCTATGGATACTGTTACAACAGCTCCTATGGCTATTGCTATTGCCAGAGAAGGCGGTATCGGCGTAATCCACAAGAATATGTCCATTGAAGAACAGGCTGATGAGGTGGACAAGGTTAAGCGTTCTGAAAATGGTGTAATTGTAAACCCATTCTTCCTTTCACCTGAACATTTTGTATATGATGCAGAAGAACTTATGAGAAAATATAAGATTTCTGGTGTTCCGATTTGTGAAAATGGCAAGCTTGTTGGTATCATTACAAACAGAGATATGAAGTTCCTCACTAAATTTGATATTAAGATTAAGGAAGTAATGACTAAAGAGGAGCTTATCACTGCTCCAGTAGGCACATCTTTAGCAGAGGCTAAGGAAATTCTTATGGCTCATAAGATTGAAAAGCTTCCTATCGTTGATGACGAGGGTAAGCTCAAGGGTCTTATTACAATTAAGGATATTGAAAAAGCTGTTAAATATCCTAATTCTGCAAGAGATAAAAGCGGAAGACTTCTTTGCGCTGCAGCTGTGGGCGTAACACAGGATGTTATGGACAGAGTAAGTGCTTTGGTTGAAGCTCAGGTTGATGCATTGGTTCTTGACTCAGCTCACGGCCATAGCGCAGGTATTATGGAATGTATTAAGATGATTAAGGCTAAATACCCTGATATCGCTCTTATTGCAGGTAATGTTGCAACGGCAGAGGCAACAGAGGACCTTATTAAAGCAGGAGCTGACTGCGTTAAGGTTGGTATTGGCCCTGGCTCTATTTGTACAACTCGTGTAGTAGCTGGTATTGGTGTTCCACAAATTACAGCAGTTTACGACGCAGCAAGAGTTGCAGCTAAGTACAATATTCCAGTTATTGCTGATGGCGGTATCAAATACTCAGGAGATGTTGTTAAGGCATTGGCAGCAGGAGCAAACCTCGTAATGCTGGGTTCTCTCCTTGCAGGTTGTGAAGAATCCCCAGGAGAAAGAGAAATTTACCAAGGTAGAAGCTTTAAGGTTTATAGAGGTATGGGCAGCTTAGGTGCTATGGCTAAGGGAAGTAAGGACAGATACTTCCAAGAGGATAAGGATAACAGAAAGCTTGTTCCAGAAGGTGTTGAAGGTCGTGTACCATTTAAGGGTCCCGTTTCCGATACTATTTTCCAAATTATCGGCGGTATCAGAGCAGGTATGGGGTACTGTGGATGCAGAACTATTGATGACCTCCACAAGAAAGCACAATTCGTTAGAATTACAGGCGCAGGACTTAAAGAAAGCCATCCACATGATATTTATATCACCAAGGAAGCTCCTAACTATTCTGTAAGCCCAATGTAATAGTAGAATCCTACTTGTTTTAGACATTAAGAAAATTTTATTTTGCACTATAAATTCTAAATTATGAAATGAAAAGCTCTGTGGGTTTTTAATTTACAGAGCTTTTCTATATGATTTTATTTTTTGAGAAGAAATATCCATATGTATACTATATAATAGTATATTAAAATAACTCTGGCAAAATATAAATTATAGCTAAATGAATTTTAATATTTGTTTTTACTTGTGCATAAAGTGCAAAAAATAGAGCAAAATAAAGATATAAATTGTTATAATAGGGGAAATAAAAAAACTTTCTAAAATACTATTGACATTTATAAGCTTTAGTGTTAATATTAATCCTGTTAGTTCCACATTATGTGGCGAATATGGCTACATAGCTCAGCTGGCTAGAGCATTCGGTTCATACCCGAAGGGTCGTTGGTTCAAATCCGACTGTAGCCACCATATATATGGCCCGTTGGTCAAGCGGTTAAGACACCGCCCTTTCACGGCGGTATCGTGGGTTCGATTCCCGCACGGGTCACCAAACTTTCTTCAAGAAGGTTTTATAAAAATTAAATATGGCCCGTTGGTCAAGCGGTTAAGACACCGCCCTTTCACGGCGGTATCGTGGGTTCGATTCCCGCACGGGTCACCAGATTTTTGAGAATGCTGTCTTTGCAGCATTCTTTTTTGTTTAAAATAAAAATGCTGCTTTAATTATGACACAAAAATTTGATTTATGCAAATGATAAAATAATTTGCAAATCAATAATGTATTTGTGCAATAAACAGAGAATATTTTTATACATATATAGAGAGTAGAATTTTAAAAATTAAAGGATTGTAAATTTTACTTTTTCTGTTTGAATTTTTTAAATAGATATGATATTATATATCAGTAAAAAAGAATTAAGAGGTGTAAATATGAAAAAGATTTTAGTTTTATTGTTAGCTGGAATAATGATGCTGTCTGTAACAGCTTGTAAGGATAGAGATGAGCCTAATGATGAATCCTCAAAGCCATCCTCCTCCCAAAGCTCTAAGCCTGTAAAGGACGAAAAACAAAAAAAGCTTGAAGAACAGCTTACAAAAACTATTAAAGAACAATATGGACCAACCGCAGTTTTGAAGTTTAAGGAAGAAAAGAAAATTAACGATAAAAAATGCTATGTTTATACAGCAGAAAGCGAAACTATTTCAAATGCAATAATAGCCATAGCTGAAGATGGCACTATGTATCAGCAAGACGCAGGTTCAGGAAGTTTTCTTACAATAGAACCTGTACTTACTCCTGCTAAATATTTGGTAGACCTTTTGAATACTGATTATGCGGTAAGCCTTATAAGAGATATTAACTCTGTTGGCGACCAAATCAGAGGAGGCACATATAAGGCATATCCCGCTGATTTCACAGATAAATCAAAGTTCCCAAGAGTGTCCGATACAGAACAGCTTATTTACTGCTATAACAACGATAGCTACCTTGATGAAAACTTGAAACTTAAAAATATTGTTACAATAGTTTTGCCTGTTGAAAACAATAATGTAATGCTCTGTGAGGCAGCTATGGTAAATGACGAAAGCTCCAAGGGCAAAAAACTTGCTCTTTCTAATTTTAAATTTGAAAGCAGTTTTGACTTAGAAAAATTCGCAAAGGAAAATAACTGCGAAATCCAAAAGGGAAATATGGTTAAGTAGAATTTAAATAGTACCATAGGCCTATATTTTAATTAAACTATCCGCATTTTGACGAATACTGTTTAAAATGCGGATTTTTATAATTTAAAACTAATAAATAATAGATAAAATTTCAAAAAATTTAATCTTAGATGATTTATTGTGCAATATATACTAAAAATATCTTAAAATTTCTTAATAAATATCGAAAACAAAGAAAATAAAAAATCTTCAATAAAACTAAAAAAAACACTTGCAATTATATATTGAATGGTGTATTATAAATGAGCAAAGACTGCACAAGATATGCGATGACGCGAGAGGTTGCCACTGTGTGTGGGGAATTTTCGCTGAGTATGTCCGATTTTAAACCGGGCGACTTTAAATACTGACTTAATTGTCACTTGAAATGTGTTTTCAAGTTTGTATGGCACACAGGCAAGTTCTGTTTATGCTTAAAGTCCCGGCTGAGTAAATTTATCTTTTGGTGAATTTATTTTGCCGGTTTTTTATATGCAGAGCCTACAAACACACGGCTCGGTGTTTAAGAATAATCAGTATTTAAAGCGTCGCTGAGAAGCTATAATTTAAGGAGGCGATGAAAGTGGCAGTCAAGGAAAAAATCAGAATCAGATTAAAGGGTTTCGATCATAAATTGGTGGACACTTCCGCAGAAAAGATCGTGGAAACAGCAAAGAGAACAGGAGCTAAGGTATCAGGTCCTATTCCGCTCCCAACAGAGAAAGAAATCATTACAATTCTGAGATCAGTTCACGTAAACAAAGACAGCCGTGAACAGTTCGAAACAAGAACACACAAGAGACTCATCGATGTATTGAGACCATCCAACAAAACTGTTGAAGCTCTCACAAGCCTTGAGCTCCCTGCCGGTGTAGAGATCGAAATTAAACTCTAATATTTAAAGAGCTTAATTCTTTACAGCGGGTCAAGTTGGAAAAACTTTAAAAACCAACCAATAACCTTAGGAGGTAGGAAAAATGCAAAAATGCATCATTGGCAAGAAGATTGGTATGACCCAACTTTTTGACGAACAAGGAAAATTTATTCCTGTAACAGTAATTGAAGCAGGACCCTGCGTTGTTGTTCAAAAGAAAACAACCGAAAACGACGGATATGAAGCTGTGCAGATCGGTTTCGGCAACATGGCAGAAAAAAATGTAAACAAGCCTATGAAGGGACACTTCGCTAAGGCTGACGTTGCTTACAAGAGAACACTCAGAGAATTTAGACTCGATGATTGCTCCGCAGTAAACGTAGGCGACATTCTTAAGGCTGATACATTCGCTACAGGCGACATCGTTGATGTTAGCGGAATCAGCAAAGGTAAAGGTTATGCCGGCGTAATTAAGCGCCATAACCAAGCGCGTTTGAAGGAAACACACGGTACATCTTTGACACACAGACACCCAGGTTCTATCGGTGCTTGTTCTGACCCATCCAGAGTTATGAAGGGCAAGGCTCTTCCTGGACATATGGGAGCTGAAAAAGTAACAGTTCAAAACTTGGAAGTTGTTAAGATAGATGTTGAAAACAATCTTATAGCGCTGAAGGGTGCTATTCCAGGCCCTAAGGGTGGCGTGGTTTACATCAACGACAGCGTTAAGGCGTAAGGGAAGGAGGAATCACGATGCCAGAGGTTAACGTATTAGATATGACCGGTAAAGAGGTAGGCAAGATGAATCTTTCTGATGCCATCTTCGGTATTGAACCTAACAAAGCAGTTATGCACGCTGCAGTAGTAAATTACCTCGCAAATCAGCGTCAAGGTACACAATCCACTTTGACAAGAACAGAGGTTAGTGGCGGTGGCCGTAAGCCATGGAGCCAAAAGAAGACAGGCCACGCAAGACAAGGTTCCATCAGAGCTCCACAATGGAGACACGGTGGTATCGCTCTCGGCCCTAAGCCAAGAGATTACAGCTACACACTTAACAAGAAGGTTAAGAAGCTTGCTATTAAATCTGCTTTCTCATCCAAGGTTTCTGAACAAAACTTTATCGTAGTTGATAAGATTGCTTTTGATTCATATAAAACTAAGGACATGATTAAAATGCTTTCCGCACTGGGCGCAGGTAAGAAATCTCTTATCGTAATGCCAGCAGTTGACGAAAAGGTTATCAAGAACGCAGCAAACATTCCTGGAGTAAAGACAACTCTTTACAACACATTGAATGTTTACGATGTGCTTAACTGCGACAAGATGATTATCGCTAAAGAAGCATGCGAAAAAATTGAGGAGGTGTATGCATAATGAAGGCACCCCAAGATATTATCATTAAGCCAATCATTACTGAAAAATCTATGGAAGGCGTTGCTATGAAGAAGTATACATTCAAAGTAGCAAAGGACGCTAACAAGATTGAAATTGCAAAAGCTTGTGAAGCTTTGTTCCCAGGAACACAGGTTCTCAAGGTTAATACAATGAACTGCCACGGCAGACTTAAGAGAATGGGCAGAAACGAAGGATACACATCCGACTGGAAGAAAGCTATCATTACTCTTAAGGAAGGCTCCAAGACAATTGAGTTCTTCGAGAGCATGATGTAGTCCGAAAAGGGCAAAACAAATTATGGGATCTCATAATCCCGACACTTTTATGAGGGAGTTGAAATAAAATGGCTATAAAAAGCTACAAACCTACCACCCCATCTCTCCGTGAGATGACAGTGACAGATTATTCTACTCTATCAAAAGTTGCCCCTGAAAGAAGCCTCTTGGAAAATCTCAAGAAGAGCTCAGGTAGAAACAACACAGGTAGAATCACAGTTCGTCACAGAGGCGGCGGAAACAGAAGAAAATATCGTATAATTGACTTTAAGAGAAACAAACTCGACATGACTGCTGAAGTTATGACTCTTGAATATGACCCTAACAGAAGCGCTCATATTGCTTTAGTTCAATATGAAGACGGCGAAAAGCGTTATATCTTGGCTCCTATGGGACTTAAAGTAGGCGACAAGATCGTTGCTGGTACAGAAGCAGACATTAAGCCTGGTAACGCTCTTCCTCTCGCTAACATTCCTGTTGGTACATTCATCCACAATGTTGAGCTTTACCCAGGTAAGGGAGCACAACTTGCAAGAGCTGCTGGTATTTCCGCTCAGCTTATGGCTAAGGAAAACGGATACGCTCTTATCAGACTTCCATCCACAGAGCTTAGAAATGTTCCAATTAACTGTATGGCTACAATCGGTCAGGTTGGCAATATCGACCACGAAAATGTAGCTATCGGTAAAGCAGGACGCAAGCGTCATATGGGTTGGAGACCTACAGTACGTGGTTCTGTAATGAACCCTTGCGATCACCCTCACGGTGGTGGTGAAGGTAAATCTCCAGTTGGTCGTCCAGGACCTGTTACTCCTTGGGGTAAGCCAGCTCTTGGTTACAAGACCAGAAAGAAGACAAATCGTACCGACAAATATATTGTTAAACGCAGAGGCTCTAAGTAAGGCGAGCTGAAAGGAGGCAACTAAAACATGGGTAGAAGTGTTAAAAAAGGACCTTTCGTTCAGCCTGTTCTTCTTAAGAGAGTTAAGGAAATGAACGAAAACGGCGAAAAGAAAGTTCTCAAAACATGGAGCAGATCATCAACAATATTCCCTGATTTCGTTGGACATACATTCGCAGTACACGATGGACGCAAGCATGTTCCAGTTTATGTTACTGAAGATATGGTAGGACACAAATTGGGTGAATTCGCTCCAACAAGAACATTTAAAGGCCACGCCGGAGCAAATAAAACAAAGTAAGAGTGCCGAAAGGAGGATAAAAAATGGAAGCAAGAGCTTATTTAAGAAACGCACGCATCTCACCAAGAAAAGTGCAAATCGTGCTTGATCAAATAAGAAACAAGCCGGTAGAGATTGCAATGGCAACTCTAAAACTTACTCCAAAGGCTGCATGCGAGCCATTGGAAAAGCTTCTAAAATCTGCCATAGCTAACGCTGAAAACAATCACAACATGGATAAAAACAATCTTTATGTTGCTGAATGCTTCGTTAGCCCCGGCACAACAATGAAAAGAATTAGACCAAGAGCACAGGGAAGAGCTTACAAGATTTTAAAGAGAAGCAGCCATGTAACATTGGTTTTGAAAGAAAAAGAATAAGCTGAAAGAGGAGGTAAAGCTAATGGGCCAGAAGGTAAATCCACACGGACTTCGTGTCGGTGTAATTAAAGATTGGGATTCTCGCTGGTTTGCTAGAGACGATGCTTTCGGCGACACCTTGGTAGAGGATTACAACATCCGTAAGTATCTCAAGAAGAAACTTTACGACGCTGGTATTCCACGTATCGAAATCGAAAGAGATCCTAGCAGAATCAAGATTCACATCCATTGCGCTAAACCCGGAATCGTAATTGGTAAGGGCGGAGCTGCAATTGAAGAACTTAAAAGAGATGTAGATAAAATCGTTAACAAGAACAGAGACAACAAGCTCGATGTTATCGTTAATGTTATCGAAGTTAAACAACCTGATAAGAATGCACAGCTTGTTGCAGAAAACATCGCTGCACAGCTCGAAAACAGAGTTTCCTTCCGTAGAGCTATGAAACAATCTATCGGAAGAACAATGAAGCTCGGTGCTAAGGGTATCAAGGTAACAGTAAGCGGCCGTGTAGGCGGTGCTGAAATCGCAAGAACTGAACACTACCACGAAGGTACTATTCCACTTCAAACAATCAGAGCTGACATTGACTACGGCTTTGCAGAAGCAAATACTACTTACGGTAAACTTGGTGTAAAGGTTCTCATTTATGTTGGCGAAGTACTTCAAGGTACAAAGAAGCCACAAGCTCGTAAGGAAGGAGGCAACAAGTAATGCTTCTACCAAAGAGAGTTAAATACAGAAGAGTTCACAGAGGCAGACTTACAGGTAAGGCACTCAGAGGTAACACAGTTACTTACGGTGAATACGGTTTACAGGCTTTGGAACCAGCTTGGATTACATCCAACCAAATCGAAGCTGCTCGTATTGCCATGACTCGTTACATTAAGCGTGGCGGTCAAGTTTGGATTAAGATTTTCCCTGATAAGCCAATTACAGAAAAACCTGCTGAAACAAGAATGGGTTCTGGTAAGGGTAGCCCTGAATACTGGGCAGCTGTAGTTAAGCCAGGAAGAGTTATGTTTGAAATTAGCGGCGTACCTGAAGAACTTGCAAGAGAAGCTATGCGTCTTGCAGCTCACAAGTTGCCGATTAAATGTAAATTTGTTGTTAAGGAAGAGAAGGGGAGTGAAGAGTAATGAAGGCTAGCGAGATTAGAGAACTTTCTGTTGGTGAACTTAATGAAAAGCTGTCCGACCTCAAAGCTGAGCTTTTCAACTTACGCTTCCAGCACGCTATTAATCAGCTCGAAAACCCAATGCGTATGAAGGCTGTTAAGAAAGACATTGCGCGCATCAAGACAGTTATCACTGAAAAAGAAAACGTGCAGTAATATGGGAAGGGAGGACTAAGCTATGAGCGAAAGAAACCTCAGAAAAACAAGAACAGGTATCGTTGTAAGCGACAAGATGGATAAAACTGTTGTTGTTGCAATCAAGGACAACGTTAAGCATCCGCTCTACAAGAAAATCATCAAGCGTACAGTTAAGCTCAAGGCTCATGATGAAAACAATGAATGCGGCGTAGGCGATAAGGTTTCTATCATGGAAACACGCCCACTTTCCAAGGATAAGAGATGGAGAGTAGCCGGAATTATCGAAAAGGCTAAGTAATTACTTTTTAGGATTTATATATACTCCTAATCTGCTAATTTAAGCGCCTGCATAAAACGGTTGCAGGTAGTTGCCCCCTCAATAAGAGGGTACTGGTAAATTAGTTTAAAACCGAAAGGAGGAACGCGCTGTGATACAGATGCAAACCTATATGAAAGTTGCTGATAACACAGGAGCTAAGGAGCTTATGTGTATCAGAGTTCTGGGCGGCACAAGAAGAAGATATGCTAACATCGGAGATGTTGTAGTAGCTTCTGTTAAAAAGGCTGCTCCAGGTGGCGTTGTCAAGAAGGGCGACGTAGTTAAGGCAGTAATAGTTCGTTCTGCTAAGGGAATCAGAAGAGATGATGGAACATACATCAGATTCGATGAGAACGCAGCAGTTATTATCAGAGATGATAAGAATCCAAGGGGAACACGTATCTTTGGCCCAGTGGCAAGAGAACTTCGTGAAAAAGATTATACAAAGATTTTGAGCCTCGCCCCAGAGGTGCTTTAATGGAGGTGCATGACAGGTGAATAAACTACATGTTAAAACCGGCGATACAGTCGCTATTCTGTCAGGCAAGGACAAGGGCAAACAGGGCAAAGTGCTTGAAGTTAGCCCAAAGGAACAAAAGGTAATTGTTGAAGGCTGCAACATGGTAACAAAGCATGTTAAACCAAGAAGACAAGGCGAAAACGGCGGCATCGTTAAGGCTGAAGGCGCTATGTATGCTTCTAAGGTAAACTTGGTTTGCCCAAAATGCGGTAAGGTAACAAGAACTGCTTCCAAGATTGGTCCTGACGGTAAAAAAGAACGTCTTTGCAAAAAGTGCGGCGCAACATTCTAAGTAAGGAGGATAAAACATGGCTAGACTACAAGAAACATATAAAAATGAAGTAGCTCCTGCTCTTAATAAGAAGTTCGGCTACAAGAGTGTCATGCAGATCCCCAAGCTTGAAAAGATAGTAATCAACGTTGGCTGCGGTGAAGCAAGAGACAATCAAAAAGTTATGGAAAGCATCTATGGAGACCTGGCTAAGATTACAGGTCAAAAGGCTTTCCCATGTAAAGCAAAGAAATCAGTTGCTAACTTTAAATTGCGTGAAGGTATGGTTATCGGCGCAAAGGTTACACTGAGAGGTGCTCGTATGTACGAATTCTTGGATAGACTCTTCAATGTAGCTCTCCCAAGAGTACGCGACTTCAGAGGAATTAACCCTAACGGTTTCGATGGCAGAGGTAACTATGCTTTCGGTGTTAAGGAACAACTTATTTTCCCTGAAATCGAATACGATAAAATTGATAAAATTCGTGGTATGGACATTTGCTTTGTTACAACTGCAAATACAGACGAAGAAGCTCGCGAGCTTTTAGCTATGATGGGCGCTCCGTTCGCTAAGTAAGGAGGAGAGAATTAATGGCTAAGAAGTCTATGATTAACAAGCAGCAGGCTGCACCTAAGTTCTCTACCAGAGCTTACAACAGATGCAAAATCTGCGGCAGACCACACGCATATCTTCGCAAATACGGAATTTGCCGTATCTGCTTCAGAGAGCTTGCTTACAAGGGTCAAATCCCAGGCGTAAAGAAAGCAAGCTGGTAATTTACGAGCAAAGGAGGTTGACGTCATGCATATTACTGATGCAATCGCTGACATGCTTACACGTATTAGAAATGCAAATTCAGCGAAACATGATACAGTAGATATCCCTTCATCAAACATGAAGAAATCCATAGCTCAAATCCTGTTGGACGAAGGCTACATCAAGGCTTTTGAAATTATTGATGACGGTAAACAAGGAACAATTCATATAACATTGAAATATGGCCCAGGTAAATCCCAAGTTATCCAAGGTTTGCGTAGAGTTTCCAAACCAGGTCTTAGAATTTACTCCGGAAGTGAAAACTTGCCAAAGGTTATGAGAGGCCTCGGCGTAGCTATCATTTCCACATCTAAGGGTGTAATGACCGACAAACAAGCTCGTAAAGAGAATGTTGGCGGCGAAGTATTAGCATTTATTTGGTAAGGAGGTGCAATAAATATGTCTCGTATAGGAAGAAAACCTATTACAATTCCTGCTGGAGTAGAAGTTAAGGTTGAAGGCAATACAGTTTCTGTAAAGGGCCCTAAGGGTACTCTTACAAACTCTTTCAATTCTGAAATGGCTATCACTCTCGAAGGAAATGAAATCATCGTAACTCGTCCTTCTGACGATAAAGAACATAGAAGTCTGCACGGCCTTACAAGAACACTTATCAACAACATGGTTGTTGGCGTATCTGAAGGTTTCAAAAAGGAACTTGAAGTAAATGGTACTGGTTACCGTGTAGCAAAGCAGGGTAAAGACCTAGTTATGACACTGGGCTTTTCACACCAGGTTATTATGCCTGAAATCGATGGTATTACAATCGAAGTTCCTGCTCCAAACAAAATTATTATCAGTGGTCCTGATAAGCAAAAGGTTGGACAATTCGCTGCAGAAGTTAGAGAAAAGCGTCCACCAGAACCTTACAAGGGCAAGGGTATTAAGTATATTGACGAATTTATCATCCGCAAGGAAGGTAAAGCAGGTAAGGGCAAGAAATAATTAAAGGAGTGAAATTGACATGGTTTCAAAGCTTGACAGCAATAAAGCAAGGCTTAAAAGACATGCAAGAGTTCGTCGCAAGATTAGCGGCACAACTGCACGTCCCCGTCTCTCAGTATTCCGCTCCGCTAAACACATCTATGCACAAATTATAGATGACGAAACAGGCAAGACACTTGTTAGTGCATCTACAATGGATAAAGATTTTAACGGCAATGGCGGCAACAAAGAAGCAGCTCGCAAAATCGGCTTAACAGTAGCTGAAAGAGCAGTAGCTAACGGTATTTCCGAAGTTGTATTTGACCGTAGCGGTTACATTTATCACGGACGTGTACAAGAGTTAGCTGAGGGTGCTCGTGAGGGCGGACTCAAATTCTAATGAAGGAGGGATACTTTTGGCACTTATAGACCCATCAACACTTGATTTGACAGAAAAAGTTGTAACAATCAACCGTGTTGCTAAAACAGTAAAAGGTGGACGTATCTTCAAGTTCGCTGCATTGGTAGTTGTCGGAGACGGCAATGGTACAGTAGGTTTCGGACTTGGAAAGTCATCCGAAGTTCCCGACGCTATTCGTAAGGGAATAGAAGACGCAAAGAAAAACCTCATTAAGGTTTCTCTTAGAGGCACAACAATACCACATGAAATCATTGGTAAGTTCGGTGCAGCTAGAGTTTTGATGAAGCCAGCTCCAGAAGGTACTGGAGTTATCGCAGGCGGCCCTGTTCGTGCGGTTCTTGAAACAGCAGGTATCAAGGATATCAGAACAAAATGCTTGCGTTCCAATAATCCTTGCAATGTAGTAAGATCTACAATTCAAGGTTTGGCTACTTTGAGAGATGCTAAGGAAGTAGCAGACATCAGAGGTAAAACACCAAGAGAAATTTTAGGTTAGGAGGAAAAAGCACAATGGTTAAGATTAAGCTCGTAAAAAGCCTGGTCGGCAGAAAACAAGACCAAATTGCCACTGCTCATTCTCTAGGCCTTCGTAAAATCGGTGCTGTAACAGTTCAGCCTGATAATGCTGCAACAAAGGGTAAGATCTTCAAGATTTGCCACTTGGTTGAAGTAACTGAAGCATAATAAAGCAAGGAGGTGCAGGAAATGAGATTGCACGAACTTTCTCCAGCATCAGGATCTGCGAAAAAAGCTTTCAGAGTAGGAAGAGGCGCAGGTTCAGGTAATGGTAAGACAGCAGGCAAGGGACACAAGGGTCAAAACGCACGTTCCGGCGGCGGAGTTAGACCTGGTTTCGAAGGTGGCCAGATGCCTTTGCAAAGAAGAATTCCAAAGAGAGGCTTCCACAATATTTTTGCTAAACAATATGCAGAAATCAATGTATCCGACCTCAACAAGTTTGAAGACGGCGCAGTAGTAGATGCAGAAGCACTCGTTAAAGCAGGTTTACTTAAAAAGACCTTAGACGGTGTTAAGGTTCTCGGTAACGGCGAACTTAACAAAAAGCTTACAGTTAACGCTGTAAAATTCACAGAGTCTGCTAAGAAGAAGATAGAGGAGGCTGGTGGAAAGGCTGAGGTGAAGTAGAGTGATCGAAACTTTCAAAAATGCGTGGAAAATTGACGATTTAAGAAAAAAGATGCTCTACACACTGATGATTATTCTGATTTTCAGAATAGGCTCAGCTATTCCCGCTCCGTTTCTCGATCCAACTAAACTCGGAGCTATGATTGCAGAACAAAGCGCAAACGGAGGACTTTTCGGATTTATCGATGTACTCTCCGGTGGAGCTTTCTCAAGATCCACTTTGTTCGCTCTCAATATTTCCCCTTACATCACCGCATCCATTGTGGTTCAGCTTATGGGCGTTGTAATTCCTTACCTTGAAAATCTTGCTAAGGAAGGCGCCGAAGGCAGAAGACAATTAAACAGAATTACAAGATATACCGCAGTTGGCTTGGCTGTGCTTGAGGGCTATGGCTATATGCAGCTTTTAAAACACGCAGGTGCTTTAAAATACACAACTGGTGGAGCTGGCATTTTTGCTCAGTTTGTAGTCGTTTCATGTTTTGTGGGCGGCGCAATGTTTGTAATTTGGTTGGGTGAAAGAATCGACGAAAAGGGTATAGGCAACGGAATTTCAATGCTTTTGTTTGCCGGTATCGTTTCCAGATTCCCAACGGTAATTGCAACAATGTTCAATTACCTTAAACTTGCAACAAAGGGCGGTCAATACAGTATCTACTTTATTACTGTTCCTGTGATTGCAATCCTGTTCGTAGTTGTAATCGGTTTCATTATTCTTATGACAGAAGCTGAACGCCGTATTCCAATTATGTACGCTAAGAGAGTTGTAGGAAGAAAAATGTACGGTGGTCAATCCACTTACATTCCAATTAAGGTTAATATGTCAGGCGTTATGCCAGTTATTTTTGCGAGCTCCTTGCTGGCAATTCCAGGTATGATTGCAGGATTTGTTTCTCCAAAGCCAGGTGGCTTCTGGGACGGTTTCCTCAGACTTTTCAGATACAACTCATTCACTTATGCAGTAGTTTACTTGCTCCTTATTTTGGCATTTAACTACTTCTACATTTCAATCCAATACAATCCGATTGAAATTGCAAATGGACTTAAGGCTAACAGTGGTACAATTCCAGGTATAAGACCAGGAAGACCTACTTCTGAATTTATCGCAAGAATTGTAAGCAAGATTACATTTATGGGCGGTATTTTCCTCGGTATTATCGCAATCCTTCCTATTATGGTTTCCTCTATTACAAAGATTAATGTTGCTTTGGGTGGTACAACCGTAATCATCTTGGTAGGAGTTGCTCTTGATACTGTTCGCCAGTTAGAGTCTAAAATGATGATGCGACACTATAAGGGATTCCTTGAGTAATTGAAAGAAGGTTTGTTTCAAAATGAAGATAATTCTTTTAGGTGCTCCTGGTGCTGGTAAAGGCACACAAGCGGAAGTAATTAGTACGCATTACAATATTCCACAAATCAGCACAGGTAACATTCTCAAAGAGGCTGTAAGAAATGAAACCGAATTGGGACTTAAAGCTAAATCCTTTATGGATGCAGGTGCACTTGTTCCTGATGAAGTTGTAATTGGAATAATTAAAGAGCGTTTGCAAAGAGATGACTGTGCAAGGGGTTTCATCCTTGATGGTTTCCCAAGAACAGTTCCTCAAGCAGAAGCTTTAGATAAAATGGGTATCACTATGGATAAGGTTATTGATATTGAAGTATCAGACAGTCTTATCGAAGGCAGAATGACAGGAAGAAGAGTATGCGAAAAATGCTCCGCCTCCTATCATATCGAAAATAACCCATCTAGAAAAGGCGAGTTCTGTGAAAAATGCGGCGGTAAGCTTATTATTCGTAAGGACGACAAGCCTGAAACAGTTAAGGAAAGACTTAGAGTCTACCACGATTTAACTGAACCACTTAAATCATACTACCAATCCAAAGGTATTTTAGCTGAAATTCCAGGTGAGGGTTCTGTTGAAGAAACCTCTAAACTGGTGTTCAAAGCTTTGGAGGCGTAAAGATGATTGTGCTTAAAAACAAGAGCGAGATTGAACTGATGAAAGAAGCAGGCAGGATTTCAGCTCAGGCACTTATCGTAGGAGGCCAAGCCGTAAAACCAGGTGTTTCTACCAGGTATTTGGATAAGCTGATGTACGATTATATAAAATCTCAGGGTGCAACCCCCTCATTCCTCAATTACGGAGGATTTCCGGCAACAGCCTGCATATCTATCAATAATGAAATAATTCACGGCATACCGGGAAGCAGAATTATTGAAGAAGGCGATATTGTAAGCATCGATGTGGGAGCTCAATATAAGGGCTACCACGGCGATAACGCTGCAACTTTCGCCGCAGGTAAAGTTTCCGCCGAAGCCCAAAGACTTATGGATGTTACCAGAGAAAGTCTTTATATAGGCATAAGTCAGGCACAATCTGGAGCAAGACTTGGAGACATAGGCGCTGCTATACAGAACTATGTTGAGGAAAATGGTTTTGCTATTGTAAAGGATTTTGTAGGACATGGTGTGGGAAGCGACCTGCATGAAGAACCGGAGGTTCCGAATTACGGAAAAGCCGGAAGAGGTCCAAGACTTGTACCCGGTATGACAATTGCTATTGAACCTATGGTCAATGCAGTTGGCGAAGGTGTAAAAGTTTTAAAGGATGGATGGACAACAGTTACAGAAAGCGGAAGTTTATCAGCTCACTTTGAGAATACAATTTTGATTACAGACAATGGTCCTGTAATCTTAACAAAGGCTTAAAGGGGGAAAGTGATGATTTCCGTCGGAACAGTAGTGATGTCTAAGTCCGGACATGATGCAAATCGCTTTTTTGCAGTTATTAAGATAGAAAATAAATTTGCCTATCTTTGTGATGGCAAGTTAAGGACTTTGGATAAGCCAAAAAAGAAAAATCTTAAGCATCTGCAAAAAACTAATACGGTTTTAAGTTCAGATAGAATTTTAACCGACAAACAGATAAGAAATGCTTTGCACCGTTTTAATTACGGTGAAGAAAAATAAAGCTTTAGTTACCAAAGGAGGTAGTCTGCTTGTCTAAGGAAGACGTAATAGAATTAGAGGGCACAGTACTTGAGGCATTGCCGAATGCTCAATTCAAAGTTGAATTGCCAAACGGCCACCAAATCCTGGCTCATATCTCAGGTAAGCTGAGAATGAATTTCATCAAGATTTTGCCGGGAGATAAAGTTACCATAGAAATGTCCCCTTATGATTTATCTAAGGGTCGCATTACATGGAGATCAAAATAGAGTTTTTATTCCTTGAATAAAAGGGTATAAACAAGGAGGTATTTTAAATGAAAGTAAGACCTTCCGTTAAGCCCATGTGCGAAAAATGCAAAGTTATTAAGCGCAAAGGCCGCATAATGGTAATATGCGCAAACCCTAAGCACAAACAGCGTCAGGGCTAACAGTGCAAACCTATATAATGGAGGTGCAACGATAAATGGCACGTATTGCTGGTGTTGACTTGCCTAGAGATAAGCGAGTTGAAATTGGTCTAACCTACATTCTTGGTATAGGCCAGAAGACAGCTCAGGAAATTCTTTCTGCTACAGAAATTGACCCAAGTACAAGAGTTAATGATTTGACAGAAGACGAAGTTTCCAAGCTGCGTGAATATATTGACAAGCATGTTCAAGTTGAAGGCGATTTGAGAAGAGCTACAGCTATGAACATTAAGAGACTTGTAGAAGTAGGATGCTTCCGTGGCGTGCGTCATAGAAAGGGTCTTCCTGTAAGAGGACAACGTACTAAGACAAATGCACGTACAAGAAAGGGTCCAAAGAAAACAATAGCTAATAAGAAGAAGTAATTAGGGAGGGATAAAGAGATGGCAAAAGCTACTCCAAAGAAGGCCACTCGTACACGTCGTCGTGAACGTAAAAATATTGAACGCGGCGCTGTTCATATCCAATCAACCTTTAACAACACAATTGTAACAATTTCCGATACACAGGGAAATGCTATTTCCTGGGCAAGTGCCGGAGAATTGGGCTTTAGAGGTTCTAAGAAATCCACACCTTTTGCTGCTCAAGAAGCTGCTGAAACAGCTGCAAAGGCTGCAATGGAACATGGTCTTAAAACTGTAGAAGTTTATGTTAAAGGTCCTGGAGCAGGTCGTGAGGCTGCTATCCGTGCGTTGGAGGCAACCGGTCTAACAGTTACACTGATTAAAGACGTTACTCCTATTCCGCACAACGGATGCCGTCCTCCAAAGAGAAGACGCGTTTAAGTTTTTAAAATCAGGAGGTGCAAGAAAATGGCTAGATATACAGGCCCATCCTGCAGACAATGCCGCCGTGAAGGAAAGAAGCTTTTCCTCAAGGGCGAAAGATGTTACTCCGATAAATGTGCTTTGGACAGACGTGCACAAGCAGGTCGTCCTACAGTACCCGGACAACACGGAGCTTCTCGTAAGAAGGTTTCCGAATATGGTTTGCAGTTAAGAGCTAAGCAATCCGCTAAACGTTATTACGGAGTTGCAGAAAATCAATTTTATAAATACTTTGAAGTTGCTGAACGCAAGGAAGGCATCACAGGTGAAAACCTTTTGAGAATTGCCGAAAGCCGTTTGGACAACATCGTTTACAGATTAGGTTTCGCTTCTTCCAGAAAAGAAGCAAGACAACTTGTTCGTCACAACCACTTTACAGTTAACGGCAAGAAGGTAAATATTCCTTCCTACCTCTGCAAAGAAAACGACGTTATTGCAGTTGCTGAAAAGTCCAGACAATCTGAAAAGATTAAGTCTGTTGTTGAAGCTTGCGGAGCAAGACCTGTTCCGATGTGGCTTGAATGCGACAAGTCTAATATGACAGGTAAGATTAATCGTATGCCTAACAGAGAAGATATCGACCTCGATGTTGAAGAACATCTCATCGTCGAACTCTACTCCAAGTAGTGATTAATCTGCTAAGTAGGAATGCGAATATTATGACAGATTTTAATTCTGTCTTTATAGGAGGGGTTTTATGGTAAAAATTATTGAGCCGAAGATTGAAACGGCGGAGCTTAAACCAGACGGTACTTACGGAAAGTTTATTGCCGAGCCATTAGACAGAGGCTTTGGTACAACACTGGGCAACAGCCTAAGGCGTGTGCTTCTCTCCTCGCTTCCTGGTGTAGCTGTCAAATCAATCAGAATTGACGGCGTAGTGCACGAATTCTCCACTATTCCTGGAGTTAAAGAGGATGTTACTGAAATCATCCTCAATATGAAGGGACTTACAGTGAAGCTCGAAGGTGAAGAACCTGTTACACTTTATCTTAAGGCTGAAGGCGAAGGTGAGGTTACTGCAGGCTCAATAGAACCAAATGAATCCGTGCAAATATTAGACCCAAGTATGCACATTGCAACTTTAGGTGTGGGCGCAAAACTTAATATGGAAATAGTTGTTGACAAGGGTCAGGGCTATGTTTCCGCTGAAAAGAACAGAGAAAACTTTGATGAGAAGGTTTCTGTTGATACATTGGCAGTGGATAGCATTTATACCCCTGTACTTAAAGTTAACTACAAGGTAGAAAATACCAGAGTAGAACAAATAACAGACTACGATAAATTAACTATCGAAGTTTGGACAGACGGAACAATTTCCGCTAAGGAAGCGGTCAGCTTGTCTGCCAAGATCCTCAATAGACAGCTCAATCACTTTGTTGAACTTTCTGATGAAGTGAATGCAACCGAAATCCTTGAACACAAGGAAGATGACGGTAAGGAAAAGGCACTTGAGATGACCATTGAAGAGCTTGACTTAGGTGTTCGTGCGTTCAACTGCCTCAAACGCGCAGGTGTGAATACAGTAAATGACCTCATCAGTAAATCTCCGGAAGAAATGATGAAGGTTAGAAACCTCGGAAAGAAATCTCTCGAAGAGGTAATTTCAAAGTTAGAATCCTTGGGTTTTAACCTTAATGGGGAAGAAGAATAATAAATATTATTTCCTTAAATGCAAGGTAAAGGAGTGAATACAATGCCAGGTACCAGAAAACTCGGTAGAACTACTAGCCACAGAACAGCAATGCTTAGAGCTATGGTTACATTCTTGTTGGAAAACGGCAAGATTGAAACAACAGTTACAAGAGCTAAAGAAGTTCGTGCTATGACTGAGAAAATGATTACTAAGGCTAAGCAAGATGATCTCCACTCCAAGCGTCAAGTATATTCCTATATTACCAAGGAAGAGGTTGCTAAGAAGCTTTTCGAAGAAATTTCTCCTAAATACAAGGAGAGAAACGGTGGTTACACCAGAATCGTTAAAGTTGGACCTCGCCGTGGCGACGCAGCTGAGATGGCTATAATCGAGCTTATTTAATTAAATAATTAAAAGCTTTAATAAATTTAGGACACCTTTTTGGGTGTCCTTTTTTATATTCCTAATATTAATAAAATTAAATAGGAGCAGCTCATTATATTTTGAGCTGCTCCTATTTTAGAATGATAAAATGAAAAATTATCTAAATAAACTTTTTGTAAGTGAAATCATTTCTTTTTTTCTTTTTTCTGTTAATTCCTCATCTATCATATATCCCTTGTTTATTATACGGATGCAATCATTTTCTTTAATTTTTGCAGGAAGATTACTAAGGGCAATCATAACTGTATTTTTAGAAGCGTCCTCGCAATATGCGTATTTATTGTCCATTTTTTCAACTACTAAAAACTGATTATCCATTTTATCCTATCCTTTCTGCTTTTCACTTTCAAAAGTATAGCCCTTTCCGTCGCATTTAATGATTATAGAGCCTTCTAAATCTGTGCGGTGTATTTCATCTGTAAGCTTTGAAAGCTTTGTTATGGTCTCTTTATGGGGGTGTCCGTAATCATTACCCTGCCCACAGGAAATTATAGCAGCCTTTGGAGAAACTGCCTTTAAAAATTTAGCTGTGGAGGAGGAATGAGAACCGTGATGAGGGGTATCATATATATCTACATCAAGTATTTCTATATTTTTGAGATTAGCTAACAGACTTGCTTCTGCCTCTTTTTCCATATCCCCTGTAAATATAAAGGAACATTCACCGAAATCAAGTCTGCTGACAACTGACATATTATTAAGCCCTTTGAGGGTTTCCATAGGCCCTAAAATAGTAAGTCTTGCCCCTCCACCTAAGTCATATTCATCATAGGGCTTAGCTGGAGTAATTTTGAGATTTTTTCGCTGAATTGATTTTAATAAATCCTCATAGGTTCTGGTGGTTGGAATCATACTGTCAGGAAGCTCTGGCATAATTACTGTATGAACATTCATATTGTCAATTACTATATCCATACCACCGATATGGTCAGAGTGGGGATGAGTGCCGATAACTATATCTAAATCCTTAATGCCCTCTTTTTTAAGGTAGTTAACAACCACATCCCCCTTGTTATTTTCTCCTGCATCTATAAGCACATTTTTTTGTGGGGTTTTTATTAATATGCTGTCCCCTTGTCCCACATCTATGTAATGTACCTCTAAATTACTTCCTGCTGATGGGGTTGTGGTATGGGGCATACCATCATCCTCAAAAAGAGTGCTTATAGCTAATATCACATTGTCGGAAAAAGCTTTAAGAGTGGGAGTTAAATTAAAATATCCCCCTATAAATACAACTAACAGTATAGCTAAAGCTATTGATAATGTTAACAAAGGAACAAGTCCTACGGAATATTGTTTTTTCTTTTTCTTAGCCATATATTTTTACCGCCTTATTTCTTATTTTTTTTACCGCCCTTGTTAGGCATATTTTTTTTGGAATAACGGGTAAATTTCTTTGGCTCTTCTTTTTTCTTTTTCTGAATGTAATTTTTATCGCGAAGATATTTTTCGTCAGGAGTAACTAAGCAATCAGCACCTGTGCCGATTAAATCAGTTCTGCCCATTTTTATAAGAATACTGATAATTTCTCTGCGGTTTTCAGGCTTATAATATTGGAGCAAAATTCGCTGATTATGTTTTTCTTGTGGGGACTTTGGAATGTAAACAGGCTCCATTGTAAGCGGATCTAAGCCTGTGTAGAACATACAGGTTGAAATAGTACCTGGAGTTGGGTAAAAGTCCTGTACCTGTTCGGGACGCATACGATGACGCTTTAGGTAAACAGCTAATTCTAAGGCATCTTTCATAGTACTACCAGGGTGGGATGACATAAGATAGGGCACCAAGTATTGCTCCTTGCCAGCCGCTTCTGTCATTTTATAAAACTTTTCTCTAAATTTATCAAATACACTTACAGGGGGTTTACCCATATAATGCAGAACATTATTGCTGCAATGCTCAGGAGCAACTTTAAGCTGTCCGCTTATATGATAATCAATAAGCTCTTTCATAAAGGTGTCATCCTTATCCAGCATCATATAGTCAAAGCGAAGACCTGAACGGACAAAGACCTTCTTAACGCCTTTAATTTCACGAAGCTCACGGAGAAGCTGTAAATAGTCGTTATGGTCAACCTTAAGAGCAGGACAGGGGTTAAATCCAAGACATTTTTTATTAGGGCACATACCATATTTAAGCTGCTTATCACAGGATGGCCCTCTAAAGTTAGCAGTAGGACCTCCTACATCGTGAATATAGCCCTTAAATCTTGGATTTTCTGTGTAGGCCTTAGCTTCCTTTAAGATGGATTTATGGCTTCTTGAGGTAACAACTCGGCCTTGATGCAAAGCGATAGCACAGAAATTACAATTTCCATAGCAGCCACGGTTATGCTGAATTGAAAATTCTACTTCCTCAATAGCCTTAACTCCACCCATTTTTTCGTATATAGGGTGGTACATACGAGTAAAGGGCAAGTCAAAAACCTTGTCTAATTCCTCTTCTCCAAGGGGAATTGCTGGTTTAGTTTGAACTAAAAATTCTGTTTCAGTTTGTTTTTGAACAATATTTTTGCCGTAGATATGGTCCTGCTGTTCCATTTGCATTTTACACGCTCTTGCATAGGCCTCCTTGTCAGAAGAAACCTTAGTAAAGGAGGCACAGGTTACAGCATCCTCAGGCAAATCAAATTGCTCACAAAGATAAGCAATACCGCGAATTTTTCTCATTTCATAAATGGATTTTCCCTCACGAAGTGCAGTGGCAATTTCATAGGTTTGATGTTCACCCATACCGTAAATAAGCAAATCAGCCTTGCTGTCAACCAAAATTGAAGGGAGAACCTTGTCATCCCAGTAGTCATAGTGAGCAAAACGGCGAAGAGAGGACTCTAATCCTCCAGTTATGATGAAAGTATCAGGATAAATTTCACGAATTTTATTGCAGTAAACAGTAGCAGCTCTGTCAGGTCTTGCTCCTGCTATATTTCCAGGGGAATAGCTATCATCACTGCGTTTTCTTTTAGCGGCTGTATAGTTATTAACCATAGAGTCTATGTTTCCCGCTGTAACCCAAAAGCCCAGCTTAGGCTTACCAAAACGCATAAAATCCTTGTTAGAACGAAAATTAGGCTGACAAATCATACCAACCCTAAAGCCCATTTTCTCTAAAATACGGGCAACTATTGCAATCCCAAAGCTTGGATGGTCAACATAGGCGTCCCCTGTTACACAGACAAAGTCCATTTCTTCCCAACCTCTGTTTTTCATATCTTCAACATTTATAGGTAAATATTCAGTATACACAAAAAACCTCCGTAGTATTAAAATTAAATATTCTATCATTTTATAATACCATAAACTAAAAAATTTAACAAGAAAAAATAAGCTCAATTAATACCTTTTAAATACTAAAATAAAAAGTGGTTAGTCTAAACAAAGCTATGAATATAAGCATTATATTTACAAATAATAATATAAATATTTATTATTACTTATCGTAAAATAAAAACCAACTCTAATTTTAGTTTAGAGTTGGTTTTTTAGCTTTAGTTAATCCTGTTCACGCATTTTCATTTCCACCCATTGGTCATGGGTAATAAGAACTTGTCTTGGCTTACTGCCCTCAAATTCGCCTACAATGCCTCTTTCCTCTAATTGGTCTATTATTCTTGCCGCTCTGGCATATCCCAGCTTTAGCTTTCTTTGGAGCATTGATGTGGAGGCCTGTCCCATTTCTACCACACATTCAATAGCCTGTGGAAGCATTTCATCGGCATCGTCAAAACCTCCCCCGTCGTTAGAGGATTTTTTTCCACTTTTTTCAGTAACAGCCTGACGGTCAATTTCATCAATGATATTTTGGTCATATTCTGCATTAGCTTGACTATTTTTAATAAACTCAACTACATTTTCCACTTCATCATCACTTACAAAACAGCCTTGTACACGGGTAGGCTTTGGCATACCCACAGGGTAAAATAGCATATCACCGCGACCAAGTAGCTTTTCAGCTCCTGAGCCGTCTAAAATTGTACGGGAATCCACTTGTGAAGAAACAGAAAAAGCAATACGAGAGGGAATGTTAGCCTTAATAACGCCTGTGATAACATCCACAGAGGGGCGCTGTGTGGCTATAACAAGGTGCATACCTGCGGCTCTTGCCATTTGAGCCAAGCGACAAATAGCATCTTCTACCTCATTGGGGGCAGCCATCATAAGGTCGGCAAGCTCATCAATGATAATAACAATTTGAGGCATTGGTTTTAGATTTTCGTCATCACTCTTTTGACAAAGTCTGTTATAACCCTTTAAATCTCTTACACCGCTGTCGGCAAATAGTTTGTAACGATTTAGCATTTCGGAAACTGCCCAATTAAGAGCACCAGCAGCTTTTTTAGGGTCTGTAACTACTGGTACAAGAAGGTGGGGAATACCATTATAAATACCCAGCTCAACGACCTTGGGGTCAACCATTAAAAGCTTAACATCATTGGGAGAGGATTTAAACAAAAGGCTTATTATAATGGAGTTAATACATACGGATTTACCTGAGCCTGTGGCACCGGCAATAAGTAGGTGGGGCATTTTTGCCAGGTCAGCTACAGTAATATTTCCCGCAATATCCTTACCCATAGCCACAGTAAGCTTACTTTTAGCCTCATTAAACTCCTCTGAATCAATAATTTCCTTTATGCCTACAGCGGAAATAGTCTTGTTAGGAACCTCGATACCCACAGCGGCTTTGTTTGGAATAGGAGCTTCTATACGAACTCCTGCTGTGGCAAGGTTTAGGGCAATATCATCAGAAAGGCTTGTTATCTTGCTTATTTTAACTCCTGCAGAGGGTTGCAGCTCATATCTTGTTACAGCGGGGCCACGGCAAATTTCGGTAACTCTGGTTTGAACGCCAAAGGATTGCAGGGTATCCACTAATTTTTGAGCATTTGCTTTAAGCTCGTCAGTAATATTTTCGTCCTCCTCGCTTTCCTGCTCTGTTAAAAGATTAAGAGGGGGAAAGCTATATATTTTTTCCATAATTTTTTCTTCTTCAGGGATTTCCTCAGCATTTTCATCGCCGAAAACATCCTGCGATTCGGAAAATGGATTTTCCACTTCGTTTAATACGGCTTTATTTACAATATCGTCTATGTAATCTGGATTTTTTTCAGTTTCCTCTGTGATAACTTGTTCAGCAGTTTCAGAGTTTTCCATTGCAAAAGTCTTATCGGTGTTTTCTATTATGTCCTCCTCGTCCTGTATGTCTAAAATAGGCTCAGGTTGGTCTGATTTAACATTAAGAGGGATAGTGTCTTCAGGGAGGGAGGATATATCGTCGGGGTTAATTTTAGCCCCTACACTTGGCTTAAATTTATTAAGTAAATTTTCTTTTGCCGCCATAAGCTTTGAATTATCCTCTGATTTTCCTTTAGGAGAAATAACAGGGTGCATTGGCATATTATCGGCATCAGTTTCCTTGGTTTTTTTAGATTTATCATTGGGGAGCTTTATGAAAATATCCTCCTCAGATTTATTATTTTCATAAACAGGCTCTGTGGTGTCCTCGGTTTCTGTTTTAAAAAAGTCCTCATGATAAATAGGGTCGTTTATTCCAAAAACAGGTTTAATTTCAGGGGCGGGGTCAGAATTTGGAATATTATTCTTAGACTTAGTCCTTTTAGGCTTTTCCACGGGGTTTTCGTTTTGATTTTCTATGATTTTTTTAGCATAATTTTCTTCTAAGCTTTTAAGGGATTTAATTGGCTTGGATGTTAAAATAATAATTCCCTGTATGGTTGTGCCGGTTAAAACCATTAATATAAAAGCAATCAGTACTATAATAGTTATTTTAGCACCTGTTTTCCCTAAAAGCATAAGAAATGGTATACCTATAAGGGATGATATTAAGCCACCACCCTTTAGAGCAACGCCTCCCGCATAAAGCTCTTTAACCTTGCCCCAGAGAGAAACCTCCATTGGAAGTCCCCAACCGAATATTTGCAGGGCACTGGAAATAAGAATTATAAGCAGAATGGTTTGCCAAATTTTTGCACCTAAGGTCATAACGGGTTTATCCATAGCAGTTAGGATTGCCAGATAGATAAGTCCCACAGGAATTAAATAAGCTGTAAAGCCAAACATTCCAAAGAGAAAATTATGAGCTATAAACCAAAGTCCATCTCCCTTTACAAAGACAAGACCAAGTAAAATTGCTCCTATTGCCATCATTATAAGTGCATTCATCTGCATTTTAGCTTTTCTCATAGCTTCTTTTTCCTTAGCAGACATACGCTTTGGCTTTTTTGCCGCTGCCATTTAAACATCCCCTTTTATTTAATCATATTTAAGAAAAATTGCTGAATAGCGCCATGGGTGATAATTTCTGCAAAACCTATGGAAACCACCACAATACCTAAAATTAATGTATACCAAGCAAAAATTTTAAATTTATCCTTTTTAACAAGCCAGTTTACAGTGATAATTGCGATAATACCAAAAATTATACTAGTTAAAAAGCCTGTTACAATAACACCTGTGCTTATATCCACAGGATTTTTAATTACATCTCCAATTTCCAAAATAATTGCACCTAAAACAGCGGGTATGCCAAGTATAAATGAAAATTCAACAGCATAGCTTCTGTCAAGTCCTGCGATAAGCCCCATGGAGATAGTAGAGCCTGAGCGGGAAACGCCTGGGAACAGGGCTACACCCTGCATAATACCGATAGCAACAGCATCACGGGGATTCATTTTAGTTGCGGTTTTTTTACCCTTTCTGCATTTACAGGAGAGAAATAGCATCCAGGAGGTAAACAAAAAGAAAAAGCCCTCGGCTAAAATACTGTTGTCCGAGCCAATTTTTTGAATATAATCCTTAAAAAGTACCAGTACAAAAAGTGGTAGTGTTGCGATTAAAAGCATAATTAACATTCGCTGATAGGGAGTAGCTGTTTTGTAATGGAATTTTCCTGTAAAAAGCTGACCTAAAAGCTTAAACCCCTCTACAATGAGCTTTAAAATCGTGGGCCAAAAGGCAATAACAATAGCAACTAAGGTACCAGCGTGAAGTAAAATTGAGAAAAATGCCCCTACCTCGCCGCCATTGCCTGTGAAATACTGAACTAAGGATAAATGCCCTGAGCTTGAAACAGGGAGAAATTCTGTAAGTCCCTGTACAATTCCTTGTATAATTGCGTCTAAAATATTCAAAATATGTACCTCCGTTGATTAAAATAGATATGTAAAGAGGCATTAGCCTCTTATAAAATAATTATTGCTTAAAAATGTTTCCTGGTGAAAACTTAGGATTTATATAGAACTTAGGGTTTGTGGAAATAACTCTTGAAATGATAAAATCCTTGTTTTCATAATAGCCCTCTACAAAGCCTTCATTAAAGGCCTTAGTTTCAAAAGCTAAATTTTCACAGGGGGGATATAAAAAATAAGCAGGAGTAACTGAATGAATAACTATTTTGTTTCACCTCTTTTTCGTGGCTTAGCCTTAGCTTTATTTTTTCTTTTTTCTTCATCTATCAGCCTATAAAGCATATTAATAGCATCAGAAAGGCCACCTAAGTGGTCGATTAGGCCCTCTTTGACTGCGGCCTCACCATCAAGTACAGTACCCACATCCATTACAAGCTCACCTGTAGCTGTCATAAGCTCTCGAAAACGCTGAGGACTTATATTTGAGTTTTCTGAAACGAACCTAACTATTCTCTCTTGCATTTTGTCAAAGTAGGAAAGAGTTTGGGGTATGCCCAAAACTACACCATTCATCCTCACAGGATGTACTGTCATAGTGGCTGAGGGAACAATATAAGACACCTTTGCACTACAAGCTAACGGCACACCTATGGAATGACCTCCGCCTAATACGATAGAAACTGTGGGTTTTTTCATACCTGCAATAAGCTCTGAAATGGCAAGTCCTGCCTCCACATCCCCGCCTACTGTGTTTAAAATAATTATAAGGCCCTCGATTTCCGGGTCCTGAGCTATGGCCACAAGCTGTGGAATAACATGCTCATATTTTGTGGTTTTGTTTTGAGGGGGAAGGATATAATGCCCCTCAATTTGCCCCACAATAGTAAGACAATGAATGGTATATTTTCCCTTTGTAGCGGTGGCTGATGAGGTTTTTTCTATTTGCTGGGATAAATCCAACTGTTCATCACTTATTTGCTCCTGTTTGGAGATATTTTCATTTTTCGTGTGAAACACATCCTTTGCCTAAAATATTTTATATTTATTCTTTGCAAAGAATCTTGTATTATTCGCCTATTTATTGTAAAATAGAGAATATAAGGAAAATGAAAAAATTAATTTTAAATATCCTATTAATTGTACTTCATAAATGAAACTATGTCAAATACAGAATAGGTTTAGTTTACCAAAAATATGTTTCAATTTGTTAACATATATAAAGGTAATATGTGTTACAATTATAAAAGGGAAAAGCAATATTAAAATTAAAGAAAAACAGCATCTTTAAGTCAAAAATCATAAATAGGAAAAGTTTGATAAGGAGCTATGCTATGGATAACATAAACGAAAATATGACTTCAGATGAAAGAATAACCTTAGTCTGTGTTACAAATCAGTTTAAATGTGAAAGAATAATAAAAGCAGGTAGAGTTATTGCTGATTTAACTAAAACTAAGCTTGGAATAATAAGCGTGGTAAATTCACAGTATCCGCAAAATCCAGAAGCTTTGGATTATCTGTATAAGATTTCAAAGGAAAATCGAGGTACTATGAATATTACATATTCTGATGCACCTGCAAGAGCCATAAGCCGTTTTATTAAGGAAAACAAAATTGCAAATGTAATGACAGGTGTTCCTACCACCGAAAATTCCATAATTTATAAATTATGGGATAGATTTAATGAAATTAACTTCTTTACCGTTGAGGAAGACGGTGAAATTAAAGAAGCAAGAATTAATTGTGCAGTTTCAGGAGATTAAATAGGGGGAAAACAAAATGTTTAAACAAAAGGAAATTGAATTTGACAGCACTAATCTTGTAAACAGAGTAAAGGGTGTTGTATATATACCAGAGGATAAGGAAATAAAGGGAATTTTGCAAATTTGCCACGGTATGTGCGAATATATCGACAGATATTCTGATTTTGCAAAATTCTTATGTGAAAATGGATATATAGTTTGTGGACATGACCATGTGGGACATGGAAAATCATCAGCTCCAGAGCAATATGGATTTTTTTCCGAAGAAAAAGGCTGGCAGGTATTGGTGGACGATTTATACAAATTTACCCACATAATAAAGGATATGTTCCCCGAATATCCTGTATATCTTTTAGGCCACAGTATGGGTTCATTTATCGCAAGACTTTATGCTTCATATTTCCCAACAGCAATAGAGGGGCTTATTATAAGCGGCACGGGCTATGCAAATCCCGCTGCAAAGGCTGGAATAACTCTATGCAATATAACTGCTAAGAAAAAAGGAAATATGTATCGTTCAGAAAAGATAAATAAATTAGCCTTTGGAAACTTTAACAACAGATATCCTGATAAACGCACCGATTACGATTGGGTTTGCGGAAATAACGCAGTAGTTGATAAATATATGAAGGATGATAAGTGTATGTTTACCTTTACTTTAAGCGGATTTAAGGATTTATTTACCCTAAACTGCAAGGCAAATGAAAGCACTACATTTAAAAATACTAAGGATATGCCCATATTTATTTTTTCTGGGGATATGGACCCTGTGGGAGATTTTGGCAAGGGTGTAACTAAGGTTTACAATAAATACAGCGAATCAGGTAAAAATGATATAACTTTCAGATTGTACCGAGGCGGCAGACATGAAATGCTAAACGAGGTAAATAAGGAAGAAGTATATATTGATGTGCTTTCCTGGCTTAACGAAAAATCAAAGGCAAATAAGCAGCTTTAAAATTAATTCCGCATTATCATTTTATGATTTTGCGGAATTTTTATGTAAAAAATCGGCTCTTTGTGAAAACTCAACAAGTATTTGTAATTAAATTAGTAAAAATACGAAAAGAGAAAACAAGAGAAAACAAGAGATAAATAGAGATAAACAGAGTTATTTCCTATGCAAATTAAATTTTATCAAAAAAGCCTTGACTTTATGCTCAAGGCTTATTATAATGGATAATGCTGATAAAGACTGAGAGAAGTCTTTAAGTGACAAATTCGCATTAAATAGCGATTTGCACAGAATGTAATCTGTTTAATTTAAAATAAGGATTGCAGAATTTATAATATTTATTAAAATCAGGAGGTAAAAGACTATGTCCAGTACAATGCCAAAAGTTACAGACGCTCGTAAATGGTATGTAATTGACGCAGCAGACGTTCCAATGGGACACACAGCTGCAAAGGCTGCTGCTATTTTGAGAGGCAAGCATAAGCCAACATTCGCTCCACATGTAGACTGCGGAGATTTCGTTATCATCGTAAACGCTGAAAAAGCTGTTTTGACAGGTAAGAAGCTTACACAAAAGAAATATCACCACCACACAGGTTGGGTAGGACACCTCAAGGAAACAAGCTATGAAAAGCTTATGGAAGAAAATCCAGAATTCGCTATGAAGCTTGCTGTTAAGGGTATGCTCCCAGATACAGTTATCGGTAGAAAAGCTCTTACAAGAGTAAGAATTTTCAGAGGTGCTGAACATAACCATGAGGCTCAAAAGCCAGAAGCATGGACACTTTAATTTCGGAAGAAGGAGGAAATTAATATGTACGAATCTAAACCATATTACTACGGTACAGGTAGAAGAAAGAACTCTGTAGCAAGAGTTAGAGTTTACCAAGGAACAGGCAAAATCACAATCAATGGCAGAGACATTGACGATTACTTCGGCCTTGAAACACTCAAATTAATCGTTAGACAACCACTTAACATTACAGATACAGAAGGCAAATTCGATATCATCTGCAACGTAAACGGCGGCGGTATTTCCGGCCAAGCAGGTGCTATTAGACACGGTTTGTCCAGAGCTTTGCTCCAACACTCCGATGAAATGCGTCCAATCCTCAAGAAGGCAGGATTCCTCACAAGAGACCCACGTATGAAGGAAAGAAAGAAATACGGTCTCCGTGGAGCAAGACGTTCTCCTCAATTCTCAAAGCGTTAGTTTGTTTTGGTATATTAGAGAAAAAATTAAGAGATGTTTTCCGCAAGGAGAGCATCTCTTTTTGTATAAGGGGATAATTATGAAAATATATGAAACTAAGCTTAATGACGATTTGTTAAAAAAATTAATTTTATTTTCTGAGGAATGGGAAAAAGAAAGCTGCACCTATGGCTATTATAAAAATCAAAAGGAAGATATAGAGGGTAACAGAATTTTTATAGCAGAGGAAAACAGCCAAATTATAGGTTATCTTTTTGCTACTGAAAAAATTTCCGAAAAAGACAGCTCTATAATTAAAAAATCTGAAAAATATATGGAAATAGAAGAAATTTATATAGCTAAGGAGCAAAGAAAAAAGGGAATTGGACAAGAATTATTTAAGGCTGCAGAAAAAAACTTTAAAAACGAGGGTTACAATCAAATTATACTGACAGCTGCAAACAGAAATTATAAAGCTCTGCTGCATTTTTATATTGATGAGCTGGATATGAATTTATGGAACGCCACATTATTTAAAAAATTATAAAAAATCTCCCACAAATTATTGTGGGAGATTTTTTATGTAAATTATTTAATGTTCATAGAAACCTTGCCTTGAAGAACAGCTCCCTCGTCAATTTTGAGAGAGGAAGTTACTATATCCCCTGTGATAACAGCGTTTTTCATAAGGTGAAGACTGTGAGCAGAGGAAATATTTCCTGTTATTTTGCCATCAATTTTAATATTGTCAGCCATAATGTTTCCTAAAACTGTACCCATAACACAAAGCTCGTGGTCATTTGTAACATCACCATTTACAGTACCGTAGATAATAATATTATTGCTGGATGTGATAGAACCATCTATAACTGTGCTTTCTGTTATTACTGTGGTTTCTTTGGAGGAGTTAGAATCTGTGGAAACAGGAGTTTCAGCTACAAGAGCGTCTTCCTTAATTTCTGTTTCAGCTTTTACTTCAGAAGCTTCGCTTTCTACTTCCTCGACAGTTTCCTCAATTTGTGGCTCTTCAGCTTTTACTTCTTCCTTAATCTCTTCAGCCTTTGGTTCTTCAGCTTTTTCGGGAGCCTTTGGAGCTTCTTCTGCTATAACAGTATTTTCTATTTTTTCTTCTGACTTATCTTCAGCTTTTTCTTCAATCTTTGTTTCAGAGAGAATTGAAGCTACAGGGTCTTGACTGCTTAATATTGTATTTGCTTTATTTTCAGCTTGATTTTCAATAGCGTCTGTAATTTGCTTAGCCTTAGCTTCAGCTACTACATCGTCAGCACCTCTTGCCTTAAGAAATGTGCTTAGAAAATCGTCTGTACCTGTTGTCGCTGTTTTTTCCTCTGTTTTTATAGGCTCAGCAGCCTTTACTTGCTCAGCAGCCTTATAATTAATTTCATTTTTAACAGCTGGGGTGGAGAAAGTAGGTGCTGCTGAAGAAAATGTTGGCTTTGAGGCTGTATTATTTGTAGCAGTAAAAGCAGGTTTTGCACCAAGTCCCATATTTGCTTGAGGCGGTTTTTGTGCATTATTTGTATTAGCATTAGCCGCATTTTCAGCGTATTTAGCCTTCATATTGTCAAAACTTGAAAGAAAAGCTGGTTTATCTTCGTTGTGCTTGTTTTCAGCTGCAGCTTTATTTTCGTTTATTTCATTTTTTTCTTTTTCATCTTCGGTATTTGTAAGTTCTTTAAATGCTTGCATAAAATTCTTTTTTACATCCATTATAAAGTTCCTCCTATTAAATTTTTAGATATAATATGCTTTTCTATTATGTTTATTTTAATTTTTGGCATATAAAATCATACTTAAATTAAGTTTACTATATTATGAGGTATATTTCAACTGTTTTTAGATAAATTTAAACTAAAAATCTTGATTAATAGGCATACCCGCTTTTCCATTTAAGGCCATATCGGCAGTTTTGCCCTTTAAAAATTCATAGTAGGCCTGTGAGCCTATCATAGCGGCATTATCTCCGCAAAGGGAAAGAGGGGGAGCAAAAAGCTTATATCCGTTTTTTTGGCATAGGCTTTCAAGTCCCTTTCTAAGTCCTGAGTTAGCGGCAACGCCACCAGCTACTGCTATTGTGCTGTATTCGTATTCCTTGGCAGCAAGCTCAACACGAGAGCAAAGCATTTCGGTAACGGTATTTTGAAAATCTGCACAGAGGGCGGGAATATCAACTTCCACACCCTTTTGTTTAGAATTGTGGATAAGGTTAATGACATAGGTTTTAAGACCTGAAAAGCTAAAATCATAGGGGGAGTTTTCCACATGGGGGCGTGGAAGCTTGTATTTTCCGCCTTTACTGGTTTGAGCGGTTTTATCTAAATTTACACCGCCAGGGTAAGGAAAGCCCATGGATCTTGCAGCTTTATCAAAGGCTTCTCCTGCAGCATCATCACGAGTTTTACCTATAATATTAAAATCAGTGTAGTCCTTTACTTCGATAATATTGCTGTGTCCCCCTGATACTACTAAGCAGAGAAAGGGGGGCTTAAGCTCAGTGTGAGCTATATAGTTAGCAGCAATATGTCCACGGATATGATGAACAGGGATAAGGGGCTTTTTAGCTGAAAAAGCAAGACCCTTTGCAAAATTTACGCCAACTAAAACTGCACCTATAAGTCCGGGAGCGGCAGTTACAGCGATGGCATCCACTTCATTAAGGGACATATTAGCTTCGTTTAAAGCACCTTCTACTACATCGGAAATATTTTCTATATGGCGTCTTCCTGCAATTTCAGGAACAACACCGCCATATAGTTTATGTTCTGCAATTTGTGTATTTACTACTGATGAAATTACTTTTCTTCCATCCTCAACAATGGCAGCGGCAGTTTCATCACAGGAGCTTTCTATAGCAAGTATTCTCAAAATAATCTCTCCTTTTTAATTTAAAATTCCTTTATATTAAGCATTTCCTTTAATGCGTTCAATGGCTTTTGGCCTTTTAAAATTTTCATTGTGAAATAAGGATTGTCCTTGGCAATAACGGTAACCCGGTTTCCAAGCCTTGCTTGTAAATCAGCCACAACAGCCAAATCAAATTTAGCGGGAATCATAATAATATTGCTATCCTCTTGTTTTATTTCGGCAAAGCCCATTATGGCCGCACGATTTCTGATAAGTGCCACATCCACAAGTCCCTTTACGGATTTTGGCGGGTCTCCGAAACGGTCGATAAGCTCATCCATAACATCAAAGGCATCCTCGTTGGATTCAATAACGGCAATTTTCTTGTAAATATCAATTCTTTGGCTCATATCACTTATATAGCTTTCAGGGATATGAGCATTAATTCTAAGGTCAATACAGCATTCTGGAGCTTTTTCAGGGATAACCTCGCCTCTTTCCTCGGCAATAGCTTCACTAAGCATTTTTATATACATATCGTAACCCACAGCCTCCATATGACCATGCTGTTTTCCGCCTAAAATACTTCCAGCACCACGAATTTCCAAATCTCTCATAGCAATTCTAAAGCCAGAGCCGAAGGAAGTAAATTCTTTAATGGCGGAAAGTCTTTTGGTGGCTATGTCAGTAAGAGCCTTACCAGGAGTAAAGGTTAAATAAGCATAAGCACGGCGGGAGGAACGCCCTACTCTGCCACGAAGCTGATAAAGCTGACTTAATCCCATTTTGTCAGCGTCCTCTATAATCATAGTGTTGCAGTTAGATACATCCACTCCTGTTTCGATAATAGTGGTACAGACTAAGATATCAATTTCTCTATCCATAAGCTGCTGCCAAATTTTAGAGAGCTGTTCCTCTGTCATTTTTCCGTGAGCTACGGTTATATTGGCCTCAGGCAGCATTTGCTTTAGCTTAAAGGCACAGCTTTCAATGGATTCAACACGATTATGAAGATAGAAAGCTTGACCGCCACGCCTTAATTCCTTTTTCAGAGCCTGTTCAATAATACCCCAGTTATGCTCTATTACATAGGTTTGCACAGGGAAACGGTCCTGAGGAGCCTCCTCAATAACGGACATATCACGAATACCCGACATTGCCATATTTAGTGTTCGGGGAATAGGGGTTGCTGAAAGAGTGAGCACATCCACATTATTGCGAAGCTCCTTGAATTTTTCCTTATGAGCTACACCAAAGCGCTGTTCCTCGTCTATAATGCAAAGGCCTAAATCCTTGAAATTAACATCATTTTGAATAACTCTATGAGTTCCAATGACTATATCAACTAAGCCTTTTTTAAGCTCTGATATAATTTGCTTTTGTTGTTTAGGAGTTCTAAAGCGGGATAATATATCAATTTTAATAGGGTAGTTTTCCATTCTTGCGGTAAAGGTTTGATAATGTTGCCAAGCTAAAATTGTGGTTGGAACTAAAACCGCACATTGCTTTCCCTCCATAACGCATTTAAAGGCGGCTCTTATGGCAACCTCGGTTTTTCCGAAGCCCACATCTCCGCAAAGCAGTCTATCCATAGGGGAAGAACGCTCCATATCCGCTTTAATTTCATCTATACAGCGAAGCTGATCCCCTGTTTCTTCATAGGGAAAGCGCTGTTCAAATTCCTTTTGCCATTCTGTATCCTTAGAAAAAGCAAAGCCTTTTGTTTTAAGACGCTTTGCGTAAAGCTCGGTTAGCTCCTTTGCCATATCTTTTACAGCAGCTCGGACACGATTTTTGGTGTTGGACCATTCCATAGAGTTAAATTTATTGAGCTTTACCCCTGAATCCTCCTTAGCACCTATATATTTAGTTACTAAATCAAGCTGGTTTACTGAAACATAGAGTACATCCGAGCCTGCATAATTTATTTTAATATAATCTTTAATTACATTATCAAATTCTCTTTTTACAATGCCATCAAAGACGCCTACTCCATAAGCATTGTGAACTACTAAATCACCCTTTTTAAGGTCAGAAAGGCTGCGTATTTTGGCGGCAGCAGAGGTTTGGGTCTTGCGTTTAGACTTAGTTGAGGCAATTTTTCCATGAGTTTTAACAGTTAGTCTTATTTCAGGGTATTCAAATCCGGAGGGCAGTGATGACGGCACAAGAGTAACCTGCCCATAGCTTATTTTAGAAATATCCTCAGCGATAACAGCGTTAAAGCCATCTTTTAATAAGTCTGATTTTAAGGCTGTGGCAGCTCTTTCAGTTCCCACCATTACTACACAGAAATATTTGTGGTCTAAAAGCTCCTCCAGCTCCTCTTTTAAAAGAGCGTATTCTCCGCTCCAGGGAGAGAGTGGGGTGGCATTTACACCATGGCGTTTTTTAACAGGAATATCATAGCTTACTCTGTCAAAGGTTTCTAAAATTACACAGGGTGATAGGTTTACCTCTGAAATGAAATAAGGGTAGTCAGCGGAAAAGGTATCACAGCCGTGGAATATAAGTCCCTCCTCCAAAAGTGATTCGGTGTCCTCGTTTGTCTGCGCCTCCACGGCTTTAAGCTGTTCCTTTATAGCTGTGGGGTCATCTAAAAAAATCACTGTGTTTTTATCTATATAGTCAAAAAGTGTAGCGGGTTTTTCATAGACAAGGGGCAAGTATCTATTTATATTTCCAAGCTCTAAATTATCTTTTAATCTTTCAATATCAGCAGAAATTTTTGCTCTCGCATTTTCTGTGTGCTTTGAATTTAGCTTTGAAAGCTGATTTTGTAAAATACTCAGCATTTTTTCAGCGCCTTCAAAAAGCACTTCTCTGGCGGGAGTTATATTAATGCTGTCGCAAATACCCTCACGACGCTGAGTTTCTATTTTAAAGGGAGCTATACTGTCAATTTCATCGTCCCAAAATTCAATTCTAAAGGGGTCCTCAGAATAGGGAGGAAAAATATCTAAAATACCGCCTCGGTGGGAAAATTGGCATACGCCGTCAACCTGTGGGGAGGAGCTGTATCCTGCTTGTACTAATTTTTCAATAAGCCTATTTATATCGTGGGTTTCTCCGGCGGAAAGCCTAATAGTGTTTTCTGCTAAATTCTTTGGAGGTATGGTGTATTGTAGGATTGCTTCTGCACCTGCTACAATTATGCTGTGATTATCTGAGTCGATATTTTCTAAAACCTTTAAACGCTGATGTTCATATTCCCTGGAAGCTCCTTCCACATCACGATAAATAAAATCTCTTGTGGGATAAACAAGAGCTTTCTCCTCACCGAAAAAAGCGTTTAATTCGTCGGCAAATTTCACTGCTGATGAATCATCAGTAGTGATAACCAAAGCAGGAGCATTTTCATTTTGACAATAGCTGTATATAAAATGAGATTTATGCACTCGGGAAAGTCCTGACATAAGCACCGGGGTTTTGCTCGATTTAATATCCTCGGTCATTTCTTTAAATTGTAAAAGCTCTGATAAAATCTTAGAAAAATCTTTCATATTACACCTCAACCTGTAAGAAAAAATATAACACATATATTATACTATTCTATTGCTTTTTTTCATAAAAGTCCAGTAAATTTTGGGATATTACCAAAAAAGTTTGAAATTAAAGTAAAAACATAATTTTAATATGTAAATCTTATATTAAAGCTGTTTACAGAAGGTATAAAAATATAGTATAATAATTTCATATGTTTATATAGAGAGGTGGGCTTATGGAAAGAACAGCAAAAGGGAAAAATGGATTAATTCCCTATAAGCTTACCCGCCGACAGATGAAAAGCATAATTTTAAAAATTGAGCAGGATGGGACTGTGGCGGTAAGTGCCGGTAAAGCTGTGCCATATCGCGAAATAGACGATATAGTTATAAGCTGTGAGGATAGAATAAATAAACGCAGAGAAGAGCTTAAAAGCAATATTTACTATATAAATGAAAACTGTAAATTTTATGAGGGTGATATATTTTATATCTGGGGAGAAAAATATATAATTAAAGCCTCGGATAAAACAAAAATTGATAAGGAAAACAGGATTTTATATGTAAACAAAAACCTTAAAAACATAAAAAGCAATGTGGAAAGCTGCATTAAAAGGGAATGCAAAATTGTATTTGAGAATTTATCAAAAAAGGTATATAATACATTGACAGAATATAAAGGAGATAAGCCTGAAATCCTGATTAAAAAGATGAAAAGCTGCTGGGGAATTTGCTATTATGAAAAGGGCAAAATAATACTTAACAGCAGACTTTCTTATTATCCTAAAAGTAAGGCTCAGGATACAGTTTATCACGAGTATGTTCATTTTATTCATCATAATCACTCAAAGGAATTTTATCAGCTTTTAAATAAATATGTGAATTCCGAGAAAGACAGGGGGATGTAAATGTTTCAAAAATTATTATTTATTGTCATTATACTTGTAATATTTGTATCGGGATATTTTTATTTTTTTGTTAATGGTCAAACACCTGAAACCGAAAATGAAATACCGCAAACACATAATGAATATATTTGGCAGGAGGTGGGAGAGGATATAAATTTAGTTCAATTTGACAGCAAATATTCCAGACAAACAGCTGTTATAAAAACTAACATAGGCAGTATTAAAATTGCACTTTATCCCGAAAAAGCTCCAAAGGCCTGTGAGAATTTTATTACTCTTTCGGAGGAGGGCTTTTATAATGGACTTAAATTTACCGAAATTATTGATGATTACTATGTAAAAGCAGGAGACCCTCAGGATGGCACAGGGGGAAGAAGCATATGGGATAAGCCCTTTCCTAACGAAACAGACCCTGAGCTTTGGAACTTTAGTGGCGCTGTGGGAATGGCATCCATGGAAAGAAACAAAAATGGCAGTCAATTTTATATTATTAATGCAAAATCCGTGGATGAAAGAACTGTGGAGCGTATGAAACAATCCAAATTTCCGCAAAAAGTGATTAACAAATACAGAGAAGTAGGGGGAGCTCCTTGGCTTGACGGAAACCATACAGTTTTTGGCTATGTTATAAGCGGTATGGATGTAGTTGATAAAATTATGGGAACTAATATGACAAAGGATCCTGTGGTTATAGAAGAAATTTTAATTGAAAAAGGAGAAAATTAAAATGATAGATGCTAAAATAAAAAGAATTAATGAGCTTGCGAAAAAATCCCGTGAGGTAGGACTTAACGAGGAGGAAAAGGAAGAACAAAAAAGACTCCGTGAGGAATATGTACAAGGCTTTAGAGTAAGCCTTAAATCACAGCTTGATAATATGTATTTTGTGGATGAAAAAGGTAATAAAACTAAAGTAGCACCTAAAAATAAGGATTAATTTATGGAAGTAATTATAATTATTTCGCTTATTTTAAATTTAATAGGCATAGGAGTGCTAATGGCACTTTTAGGTAAAATAAATAATCTTAAAAGAGATATTCGCTCGGCAAAGGGGGCGGATATAGCGGGTAGCCTTTCTGAGCTTAAGCAGGACATAAATGGGAGTGTAAATAGCTCTGTCAGAAATTTTGCGGATTTCACAGCGAATATCCTTTCAAAATCCTTTGATTCTCAGGATAAATATTTAGAGCAAATAAATTATAGCCTTTTAAAACAGCAAAGAGATTTGCAGGAAAGTATTTTAATGCAGCTTAACCAGCAGGAAAACCGATTTAAAACCTTTTCCGCCGAAAGTGAGCAAAGACTTGATATGATTAGGTCAGCTGTAGAGAAAAAATTAAGCTATCTTCAGGAGGACAATAATCGAAAATTAGAGGAAATTCGCCTTACTGTTGATGAAAAATTAGATGACAGAATGACAAAATCCTTTAAGCTTGTGGAGGAAAGATTGGAGCAGGTTTATAGGGGCTTAGGAGAAATGCAGTCCTTGGCGGAGGGAGTGGGGGACCTTAAAAAGGTTTTATCCAATGTAAAAACCCGAGGTGTTTTGGGAGAAATTCAGCTTGGTGGTATTTTAGAGGAAATACTTTCCCCTGAGCAATATGTTAAAAATGCCGCCACTAAAAAAGGTACGCAGAATTTTGTGGAATTTGCTATAAAAATTCCCACAGGAAACGGAGAAACTCTTTATCTTCCAATAGATGCTAAATTCCCAGCGGATGCTTATACAAATTTACAGGATGCTTACGATACCTGTGATAAGGAGAAAATAAAAGAGGCAGTCTCTATCCTTAAAAACAGAATAAAAGCCTTTGCTAAGGACATAAGAGATAAATATTTAGACCCGCCATATACCACGGATTTTGGAATAATGTTTTTACCCTTCGAGGGGCTTTATGCGGAGGTGGTAAATCGCGGTATGGTGGAGGTATTACAGAGAGAATACCATGTAAATATAGCGGGACCTAGCACTATGGCGGCACTTTTAAACAGCTTACAAATGGGCTTTAAAACTTTTGCCATTGAAAAGCGAAGTGCGGAGGTTTGGAAGGTTTTAGGCTCTGTTAAAACAGAATTTGATAAATTCGAGGATGTACTTATGCTCACTCAGCAAAGGTTGGAGCAAGCTAATTCTGAGCTTGATAAATTGGTGGGAGTTAGAACCAGACAAATTAGAAAAACATTATCAGAAGTTTCAAATTTAGAAGCGGGAGAAAATTAAGAAGAATAAGCCGCCCTAAGCGTTTAATATAATGTAAATGGACAGTAATTTTATAAATAAACGGGAGATATGTTAATATGGAGCTTTTAAAAAGAAGCTGGGCAGTAGTGGATTTAGATGCCGTTGCCGATAATATAAAAACTATAAAAAAGCTTTTAGACCCCCACTGTATGCTTATGGGAGTAGTAAAAGCCGATGGCTACGGACACGGTGATAAATATATAAGTGATGAGCTGGTGCGTCTTGGGGTAAATTGGTTTGGGGTATCTAATATAGATGAAGCAATTTCCTTGAGAAAGCAGGGGATTTATCATCCTATTTTGATATTCGGTCATACTCCTGCAAGATTTGCCAAAACCTTGAATGAATATAATATAACTCAAACGGTTTACTCCGCTGAGTATGCTCAGGAGCTTTCTGAGGCCTGTGAAAAGCAAGGTGTTATTTTAGATATTCACATCAAAATAGACACAGGAATGTCCAGGCTTGGCTTTGTGGTAAATGAGGACAATATAAATCGCACCATAGAGGAAATAAGAAAAATTTATCATTTGCCTTGCTTTAGGCCTTATGGTATTTTTACTCATTTTGCCGTTGCTGACGAAAAAAGCAAGAAATCCGTGGATTTTACCTATCAACAATTTGATAAATTTAAAGAAATTATATCTGCTCTTGAAAAAAGAGGTATGACCTTTAAAATAAAGCATTGCTGTAATAGTGCGGCTACTATTTGTTATCCAGAAATGCATATGGATATGGTTCGCCCCGGCATTATCACCTATGGTTTAAGCCCCAGCAAGGAACTTGAGGGAATGATACCTCTTAAACCTGCTATGCAGCTTTATTCCACCATCACCTTGGTAAAGGAAATTAAGGAGGGCACAACTGTAAGCTATGGCAGAATTTTTACTGCTGAAAAGAAAATGAAGGTAGCTACTGTGGCAATCGGCTATGCAGACGGCATTGAAAGAGAACTTTCCGATACAGCATATATGCTTGTAAATGGGCAAAAAGCTAAAATTGTGGGCCGAGTTTGTATGGACCAGCTAATGCTTGATGTTACGGATATCGAGGATGTGAAAATCGGAGATATTGCCACAATAGTTGGAACAGATGGAGAAAACACCATTACATTTGAGGAAATGGCAGATATAGGCAACACAGTAAACTATGAAAAAATTTGTATTATCGGCAAAAGAGTACCGAGAATTTATATGAAGGATGGCAAGGAAATCGGGGTTGTCGATTATGTTCGCAGAAATATAGATATGTAAAGGAAGTTAAAATGACGGAACAAGTACTTAACCAACAGCCAAATCAAGTAAATGAGCCAAGACATAGTAAGAAAAAGAAAAAATCCAAGAGAATTTTAGGTAAAGTAATTTTTACTTTACTTGTAATGATTATCTTTGTTTCTATGGGCTTTACTATAAAGATAAGCTTTGATAAAATCAAAGAGCAAAATGAAAAAATAGAGGAGCTTAATAAACTTAATTCTGAAATGGAAAAGCTCATACCCACAGGCGAATATATTTACGAAGAGGATTTAAAAAATAAAACTATACAATATGGAGTATCAATTAGCCTCTTTCAAAAGCTTTTTCCTGAAAATGCAGTATTTTTTGGGAAAAATGGAATTAATTTTATGCCAATAAATGAAAGTCTTCCTAAAAATAATTTGGATAAGAATAGCTTTAAACAGGATGAAGAGGAAGGATTTATTTACTTTAACGAAAAAAACGGAAAAAAAGCCAAAAAAGGTATTGATGTTTCCACCTTTCAAAAGGAGATAAACTGGAAAAAGGTAAAGGAAAGCGGAATTGATTTTGCAATAATCAGATGTGGCTTTAGAGGCTATCATCAAGGTAAATTAGTAGAAGACTCTATGTTTAGAAAAAATATAGAAGGTGCTTTAAATAATGACATTGATGTGGGAGTGTATTTCTTTTCTCAGGCAGTAAGTGAAATGGAGGCTCGTGAAGAGGCGGAGTTTGTATATGAACTGATTAAAGAATATAATATAACCTATCCTGTAATTTTTGATATGGAGGAAATTGCAGACGACAATTATCGAACAGAGGATTTAATCCAGGAGGAGCGCACTAATATAGCACTATCTTTTTGTGAGCAAATTGAAAAATACGGCTATACACCTATGATTTACGGAAATATCTACTGGCTTTTGGAGAATTATGATATAGAAAAAATTATGAAATATGATATTTGGTTTGCACAGTATCAAAAAAATCTATATTTCCCCTATGAGATAGATATGTGGCAATATACTCACAAGGGAAGAGTGGATGGCATTGAGGGAGATGTAGATTTTAACCTCTGTTTTAAGGATTATACTAAAAAGTAAAAAAACAGCATCAGCGGTTAGCTGATGCTGTTTTGCTATTTAGATTATTTAGGTAAATCAGGTTTTTCCTCTAAATCATCTTTTTTATCCTCTTGAATAGGCTTAGCAATGTCTACATTTAAGGTTTCTCTGTTTACAAGCCTACCGCCCTTTTCAATGCTGAATTTATCAGGGTTTGAAACAAAGCCTGTAATTTTGTCATAAGATATATTGTTAGTTTTTATAAAGAGATATTGTACAGAACCTGTGCCATAAATATGGCTTTGCCTATAAGCATAAGCCTGGCTGATATCTGTATTGCCATTTAGGTTTACATTGGCAGGGAAGTTAATAGTAAGGTAGCAATCCTTTATATTTTCTAAGGTAATATCATGCCAAAGTCTTGGCTTATAACCGCCTATACCTATGTGGCTAAAGCCTTTGTAGCCGTCTGAAATTTCATTTTGACGAAGAATTGCGCCACGATAAATAAGGGCCTTGTTCATTTGAGTTTTACCTGCTATGGAGATAATAGGGAAATATTCCTTTGATACTGAAACAAGCCTTAATTCATTAGCTAAGGTATCAATTAAGCCAAATTCATATCCGCTGAAATTATTGATAATTATGTCGCCGCTTACCTCTATATTTTTAAGGTAAATGCTGCCATAGGAGTTATTTACAATAATATTTCCACCCACAAATATATTTTCTAAATTAATAGAAGATAAATCCTTTGAGTCTATAATTATATCCTTTTCGATAATAAGGTCCTTATATTCCGTGGTGGAATCAGTAATTGAAAGGCTTTCCTGCTTGTTTGTTTCGATTTCCTCACTACTGCTTTCTTCTGGCTGGGAGGACGATGAGGATTCTTCAGGCATACTGCTGGAGGAAATTTCTTCGGAGCTTTCCGTTATAGATTCAGAAGAAGATACATTTGCTTTCTTACTTTTTCCCATATTTACAAAAACAAGGGTGAGAATACATATTACCAAGATTATGATTATGGTAACTAAAATTGAGATAAAAATATTGTTGTTTTTCATACTTTAAGCCTCCTTGCTGAAAATTAACTTTTTTATCTAAAACCAAAGGAACAGTTAACCCTTTGATTAACCTTATGTTACCACAAATTAAACAAAAAATCTACTAAAATTTACGAAAAATACTTGAATTTTACGATTTCATTATACAGCTGCTTAAATATATCTATTTTTCTTTTTTATGAAAATAGGTAAAGCAAATAGGATTGTAGCGGCTTCAGAAAAAGGCATTGAAAGCCAAATTCCAGATACATCTATAAGAGAAGGCAATGTAAATAAAAACAAAATAACAAAAATAAAGGAACGAAGAGATGAAATAATAGCTGAGGTTATACCATCTCCCAAGGCGGTAAAATAACCTGATAAAAATACATTTACACCGATAAAAAGAAAAACTGGAGAAAAAAGCTTGAGGGCATCCCAGGTTAAGTCGAATACATAACCTCCGCTTACAAAAAGTCCTATAATAGCTTTACCGCCCAAAAGCACAAAGGCCATTATAACTGCTGCGGCAGCACCTATGGTAATAAAGCTGTATTTTAGGGTTTCTCTAATTTTTTTGTGATTATCAGCTCCTAAATTATAGCTGATAACAGGGGCTGTGGCAACAGCAATACCCATATAAAATGAGATAAAAAAGTAGTAGATGTACATAATAATAGTAACTGCGGCAATACCATCCTCACCATATTCTTTTATGATAATAAGATTAAAAAGCAGAGTGGTAATGCCTGTGGAAAGCTCAGTAAGCATTTCGCTGCTGCCGTTTATACAAGATTTTATCAGCAATTTAAAATCAAATTTAGGAAAAACAAAATTTAGGGTTGAGTTTTTTCTAAAATATTGAAAGCCCATTAGTGCACTTACGGAAATGGAAATAACTGTGCCCAAAGCAGCTCCTAAGGTGCCCATTTTAAAAATGCCAACAAAAATATAGTCGGCAATTATATTTAAAATAATCCCCGTAAAGGACATAATAAGCCCAGTCTTAGGGTTTCCGTCGCTTCTCACCAGATATTCAAAAAACAGCTTAAATGCCATAGGTATTGTTCCTAAAAACACTACTAAGGCATAGGGAAGAACATGGGGCATAAGCTTTTCACTTGTACCTAAAAATATAACTATGGGCTTTAACAGAATAATCCCCACTACTGTAAAGATAACAGAAAAAATAAGCAACGAAAGTGCGACTAAGCTAAATGTATTATCAGCTCTTTCGTAGTCGCCCTTTCCCATAAATTCACCGATATAAGCTGACGCACCGGTGGAAAGCATTACAGATACACCAAAAATAATACAGGTTATTGGGATAACAATGTTAATTCCCGCCAGAGCATCTGAACCTGCAAATCGGGAAACGAAAAATCCGTCAATGGTGGTGTAGAATGATAAAAATACCATTGTAAGCACTGATGGAGTTAAGTATTTTATATACTCCTTGTAGGTCATAGATTTGGAAAAAATATTCATAAATAAGCCTCCTTTTTTCCTTGCGTTTGTGGTTTCTGTTGTTTATAATAAAGGATATAGTAACTATATAGTCAAGGAGTGATTTTTTACAAATGAAAAATATGTTTTCCGTGGGAGAACTGTCAAAATATCAAAATATTTCAAAACAAACGCTGATATTTTACGATAAAATAGGCCTTTTTTGTCCCGAGTATGTGGATGAAAAAAATGGTTATAGGTATTACAGTGCAAAACAAATTGATTATTTGGATACCATTCTTATAATGAAAAAAATTGGATTTTCTCTTAAGGAAATACAAGAACATATGAAAAATTACAATATAGAAAACAGTATTTCACTTATGGAAAATCAAATTACTGTAATAGAAAAACAAATAAATGATTTAATTCATATTAAAAATAAGCTTACTCACAAGGTAAATCAGCTTAAGGATATAGAAAACGCCGAAAGCTATGAGGTGGAAATCGAGGAAGCGGAGGAGCAGTATGTGCTGATGTATTCCGTGGAGCAGCCATACACCCCTGAAAAAGTGAGCATTGCCACAAAAAAATGCTTAGCTGAGGCTTTTTCCCAGGATATTCCCGCATATTTTCAAATAGGTGTTTCTGTGCCTCTTAAGCATATAGTTTCGGGGGATGCAATTTTAGCTACCAAGGCCTTTGTATCTGTGGAGAAAAGCGAAAAAAATAAAAATATTATAAAACTGCCTAAGGGAAAGGCAGTTTCTGCTTATCATTTTGGAGCCTATAATCTAATAGGGGAAACCTATGCCAAAATATTGGAGTATTGCCGAAAAAATAAGCTTAATATAATTTCAGATTCCTTTGAATTTTGTATAAACGATTATATAACTACGGGAAATGAAAAAGAATTTATCACCAAAATAATATTTTATATTGAGTAAAAAGGGGAAATATTGTTTAAAGCTTTGTACTTCGATTATACAGCTAATGGTGGAAAGAATATATTTCACAGACTTTACAACAGCTTGTGGAAAACTCTAAAAATTGCTGTTTATATTTTAGGTGTAACAAATTTAAAAATGACAAAATAGTATTGCTTATTATATGATAGTTAAGGAAAATATGGAATAAGGACTAGGATTTTAATGGAGAAAATAATAAAAATATTAAGATATCAGACTTTGACATAAAATAAACTATTGCTTATGGTCATATTTATTCCACAATTTTATACATATTACATAAAAAGAATTAACGATGTTATAAATAGCTTGACGAAATGTACTTATACCTATATAATTGATGTGTAGAAAATATCCTATTTGAATATGAAAAATTTTGAAAGGATTTGATAAAATGTATAAGGACATGATTAATTCTATTGACTTCGTAGGTAACTACGATAAGGAAGTTGCAGACGCAATGAACCTTGAACTTGGCAGACAACGCCAAAACATTGAGCTTATTGCAAGTGAAAACATTGTTTCTCCTGCTGTAATGGCTGCTATGGGTTCTGTTTTGACAAACAAATATGCTGAAGGCTATCCTGGAAAGAGATACTACGGCGGCTGTCAATATGTTGATATTGTTGAAAATATTGCAAGAGAAAGAGCTAAGGAGCTTTTCGGCGCAGAACACGCTAATGTACAGCCTCACTCTGGTGCACAAGCTAACCTTGCTGTTTACTTTGCACTTTGTGAAACAGGCGATACAGTTTTGGCTATGAGCCTTGATGCAGGAGGACATCTTACACATGGTTCACCTGTTAATATTTCTGGCAAAAACTACAATATCGTACCTTACGGTGTTGGAAAAGACGGAAGAATTGACTATGACGAAGTTGAAAGACTTGCTATTGAAAATAAACCAAAGATGATTCTTGCAGGTGCAAGTGCTTACCCAAGAGAAATTGACTTCAAACGCTTTAGAGAAATTGCTGATAAGGTTGGCGCATACCTCTTTGTAGATATGGCTCATATCGCAGGTCTTGTTGCAGGTGGTCAGCATATGAGTCCTGTTCCTTACGCAGATGTTGTTACAACAACAACTCATAAAACACTCCGTGGTCCAAGAGGTGGACTTATTCTCTGTAAGGAAGCTTTGGCTAAGAAAATCGATAAGGCTATTTTCCCTGGAATGCAGGGCGGCCCTTTGATGCATGTTATCGCTGCTAAGGCTGTTTGCTTTGGTGAGGCTTTGAAGCCTGAATTTAAGGCTTATGCAGAGCAAATTGTTAAAAACAACGCAGCTATGGCTGATGAAATGCTCAAGCTCGGCTTTAACCTTGTTTCCGGTGGTACAGATAACCACCTTGTTCTTCTTGACCTTAGAAACCTTGGACTTACAGGTAAGGAATTTGAAAAGCGTCTTGACGAGGTACATATTACTGTTAACAAGAATGCTATTCCTGAAGACCCAGAAAGCCCATTTGTAACAAGTGGTGTTCGTGTTGGTGCAGCTGCTGTTACAACTCGTGGATTTGACGAGGAAGATATGAGAGAGGTTGCTCGTCTTCTTTACAAGACAGCTACTGAATTCGACACAGCTAAGGAAGAAATTGACAAGAGAGTTGCTGCTTTGTGTGAAAAGCACCCACTTTATATGTAATTTAGCTTATTATAAAAAAGTAAAAAGGTGTTCGTTTAATTGAACACCTTTTTTGCTTTATTTTTAAGAATATTAGGCTTATAATAGTTTATATTAAAGCTAAAGGAGAAAATTATGAAGCATATAATGAAATTAAATCCACAGCCCTTTGATATGATAAAAAGTGGCAAAAAAACCATAGAATTAAGGCTTTATGATGAAAAAAGAAAGGCTATTGCAAAGGGAGATACAATAAAATTTATAAGAGCTGATACTAAATCAGAGCTTATATGTTTGGTGGAAAATTTATATGTTTTTGAGTCATTTAAAGCCCTGTATGAAGGCTTGTCTCTGTTAAAATGTGGATATTCTGAGGCAAATATAGACAGAGCTTCATTTAATGATATGAATGAGTATTATTCCTTGGAAAAGCAGGAGCAATATGGGGTAGTGGGAATAGAAGTTAAATTACTATAAAGTGGTGGTGAGGTTTTGAAAAAGAGAATAGTCCTTCTTGATGAATTAAGAGGCTTTGTATTTTTACTGATGCTTACTTATCATCTTCTTTTTGATTTGCAATTTATATTTGGAAAGGATATATTTATTTTTAGAAGTCAGCTTTATCAGTATATAGCTTGGTTTATAGGCATTTCTTATATTTTTATTTCGGGAATTTCCTCAAATCTTTCTAAAAATATTTATAAAAGAGGGACAATTTGTTTTTTAGCGGCTATGATAGTAACCATAGCTACTTATATTGCCACACCACAGCTTACAATTTACTTTGGAATACTGCATTTTTTAGGGATAGCTATGTTTTTATCTCCCTTAATTAAAAAGGTGGCGGATAAAATTTCTCCCATAGCTGTTATTTTAATATGTCTTTTGGGATTTTTCCTCACATTTAATCTAAATATGGGTTATTTAGGTATTAAGCCTTATTTTTTTCTTAATATTCCTTATAAAATAAGAGAATTAAGGTTTTTGTTCCCCTTTGGTATATGCTCTCCAGAATTTTCAAGCGGAGATTTTTACCCCATTTTCCCGTGGATTTTTATTTATACTTGCGGAATTATATGCGGGGAAAAATTAAAAATGAAAAAGCTCTCCGACTATTATTATAAAGTACATTCAAAAATCCTTAATTTCTGCGGAAAACACAGTCTAATTTTATATTTAATTCATCAAATAGCTTTAGTAGCTGCTTTGGAAATTTTCTTTAAGGTATTATTTTAAAAAAGGGTACAAAAAAGGACGATAAAAATCGTCCTTTTTTTGTAGTTTCTTTAGTATCTGTTTATTAAAATGAATCCAGATTTTATAATAAACCACTAAGGTTTACTAACAATAATAAATTATGGTCTAAGGCCTAATCCGCCCTCTAATGTGAGAGTTTCACCTGACATATATTTAAAATCAGGGGAACCTAACTGAACGCAAACACGACCGATATCCTTTTCAGGATCACCGAAACGCTGCATTGGAATACCCTTTACATTCTTTTCATAAGCCTCAGGGTAGTTTTCTTTGAATTTTTCAAGCTGACTTGTGAAAGCAAGTGGACAAACAACATTTACATTGATGTTATCCTTGCCCCATTCATTAGCAGCAACTCTGGATATACCTCTGATGCCTTCCTTAGCAGCTGCGTAGGAAGCTTGTCCTGCGTTACCGAAAAGACCTGCACCGGATGCAAAGTTAATAACACTACCCTGTGTTTCCTTAAGGTAAGGGTAGCATTCTCTCATATAGAAGAATACTGCGTAAAGACCTGAATAAATTCCCAAATCGAACTGTTCCTTAGTGTGTTCAGCAAGAGGAACACCTGATGCAGAGGCTTGAGCGTTATTAATCAAAACATCAATACGACCGAAAGTTTCAATAGCTTTTTTAACAACATTTTTTACACTTTCTTCAGAAGATGAATCAGCATTAACATCTGCTTGAACAGGGAGAACCTTAATTCCATAAAGACTTTCCAATTCTTCCTTTGCGTCTAAAAGCTTTTGTTCGTTTCTGCCTGTGATAACAAGGTTAGCACCTTCTTTTGCATAAGCAGTAGCAATACCATAGCCTATGGATTTTGCTTTTCCAGCTCCTGTGATAAGAGCAACTTTATCCTTAAAAATCATATTTATCATCTCTTTCGTAATATAAATTATGAAGGATTGAATTATTTTTAATTTAAAAATATTAATTTTTGCAGTTAAAAACTATTCAACTTCATCTATTATTATATCAAAAAAGCTGTAATAATCAATACATATATCAAAAATATTATACAAAATGCAAAATATCAATGTTTTTAACATAAAAACTCCTAAAAATTTAACAAAATGAATAAATATATAGCTTTGAATTCACTAATTGCATTTTTATAAAATGTAAATTCGACCTATTGATATAAAATTTATAATGTGGTAAAATATTATATTATTATGTGTATATATCATCATGTAAATTTAAACATGGAGGGTAAAAAATGAATAGCTTAGGAAAAAAGACAGTTGCTGTCATTTTTGGTGGAGCAAACAGTGAACACGAGGTATCACGACGAAGTGTAACAAGTATTCTTGAAAATATAAACAGAGATAAATATGAAATTGTTATGATTGGCATAACAAAGGCTGGAAAATGGTATTATTATAACGGAAAAGTTGAGGATATAATGAATGGGGATTGGGAAAATAAGGGCGAAAAATATTCTGCTGTTATTTCTCCTGATGCATCTCATCACGGGCTTCTTATCCTAAAAGAAAACGGCTGGGAGGTTAAGAAAATTGATGTGATTTTTCCTGTTATGCATGGGAAAAATGCAGAGGACGGCACAATTCAGGGGCTCTTTGAAATTTCAGGTATTCCCTATGTGGGCTGTGGTGTAGGAGCATCCTCCAACTGTATGGATAAGGAAATGACTCATATAATTTTGGAAAGTGGCGGCATTAAAACTGCTAAATGGGCGGTGGCTAAGCAAAGGGATATGGAATGTTTTGAGGAAACCGAAAGACTAATGGAGGAAAAACTTCATTATCCAATGTTTGTAAAACCTGCCAACGCTGGTTCATCTGTGGGTGTAAGCAAGGCTAAAAATAAGGATGAACTTAAAAAGGCTATTGAAAATGCCCTTGTTCACGATAAAAAGGTTATTGTGGAGGAGTTTATTAAGGGTAAGGAAATCGAATGTGCAGTTATGGGAAATGATGACCCCTTTGCTCCTGCCACAGGAGAGCTGGAAATCAGATCTGAATTTTACGATTACGATTCTAAATATATTAATGATACAACAAGTATTCATATACCCGCAAGAATTTCAAAGGAGGATTCCGAAAGAATTAAGAAAAATGCTTTAAGGGCATATAAGCTTTTAGGCTGTGAGGGTTTAACCCGTGTGGATTCCTTCCTCTGTGATGACGGAGAAATTATTATATTAGAGCCTAATACCTTGCCAGGCTTTACTTCAATAAGTATGTATCCAAAGCTTATTATGCAAAGCGGAATGAGCTATTCTGATATAATAGATAGACTTATTTCTCTTGCAGAGGAAAGATAGAGGAGGGGGCTTAGGCTTGAAAAAGGATGTAAAAATAAGCATAAGAGGCAGACAAACCGTGGATGGAGAATCCGAGGTTGTGGAGGTATTTACAGACGGTACTTTCCATGAAAAAAACGGAACCTATTATGTAGTTTATGAATCTGAGGAGGACACAGGCTTTAAGGGAACTACCACTACTGTGAAAATCCAGAAAAATAAGGTGGTTATGCTAAGGTCCGCACCAGCAGAATCCCAGCTTATAATTGAAAAGGGAAAACGCCATTTGTGCAGCTATAATACAGGTTATGGCAATGTAATGATAGGCATAAACGGCAGTAAAATTGATTTTGATTTAAACGAAAGAGGCGGAAAGGTTAGATTTAAGTACACAATAGATGTAAATTCCGCCCTTTTAAGCACACATGAAGTAAATATATTTGTGGAGGAAAAGTAAAATGGCTAATTTAATAGAAAAAGCAAAACAACAGATTAAGGAAATAATAGAAAATGCAGCAGTAAAGGCACAGGCTGATAAGCTTTTGCCAGAGGGAGAAATGCAAAAATTTGTAGTGGAGATTCCATCAGATACATCTCACGGCGACTTTGCATCTAATGTTGCTATGGCAAATGCAAAGACCTTTAGACTTCCACCGAGAAAAATTGCAGAAGCACTTGCAGGTAATTTTAATTTTGATAATACATATTTTGAAAAGGCTGAAATTGCAGGACCTGGCTTTATTAACTTTTTCCTAAAGGATAGCTGGTTTTCTGATGTAATTAAAACTGCATCAGAGGAAGGCGAAAACTATGGTAAATCCGATTTTGGCAAGGGCGAAAAAGTAATGGTTGAATTTGTTTCTGCTAACCCAACAGGTCCTATGCATATGGGCAATGCAAGAGGAGGAGCTATCGGAGATGTTCTTGCTGAGGCTATGAAATGGGCAGGATATGAAGTTCAAAGAGAATTTTACATCAATGACGCAGGTAATCAAATTGCTAAATTTGGTATTTCCTTAGAGGCAAGATATTTGCAAATTTTCAAGGGCGATGAAATCGAATTCCCAGAGGATGGCTACCATGGTGAGGATATTAAGGAAAGAGCACAGGGTTTTGCTGATATTAACGGAGATAAATATGTAAATGCCACAGAGGAAGAAAGAAGACAGGCACTTATTGACTATGCACTTCCTCTTAATATAGCTAAGCTTAAAACAGACCTTTCCGCTTATAGAATTGAATTTGACAAATGGTTCCCTGAAAGCACACTTCACGAAAGCGGAGCTGTTATGGCAGTAGTTGACCTTATGAAAGAAAAGGGATATGCTTACGAAAAGGACGGAGCTATTTGGTATGAGGCTACTAAGCTTGGAGCTGAAAAGGATGAGGTTTTAGTAAGAGCAAATGGTTTCCCAACTTATTTTGCTGCTGATATTGCATACCATTACAATAAATTTGCGGTAAGAGGCTTTAACAAATGTATTGATGTTTGGGGTGCTGACCACCACGGACACGTTGCAAGACTTAAGGGAGCACTTAACTGCACAGGAGTAAATGGCGATAATTTAGATATCGTGCTTATGCAGCTTGTAAATCTTATTCAAGACGGTCAGCCTGTAAGAATGAGCAAAAGAAGCGGTAAGGCAATTCAGCTTGCTGACCTTATCGAAGAAATTCCAATAGATGCTGCAAGATTCTTCTTTACAATGAGAGAAGCTAATTCCACCTTAGATTTTGACCTTGACCTTGCCGTTGAGGAATCCTCTAAAAACCCTGTTTACTATGTTCAATATGCTCACGCAAGAATTTGCAGTATTTTAAATAACCTTAAAGCAGAAAGCATAAATACAGACAATATTTCCGAAATTAATGCAAGTCTTCTCACAACACCGGAAGAAAAAGAACTTATTAGAATTATTGCGGCTATGCCTAATGAAATTATTTCTGTGGCTAAGTCCTATGATACAGCGGCGCTTCCTCACTATGTAATGGATGTAGCTACTGCATTCCACAAATTCTACGGTGCTTGTAAGGTTAGAACTGAGGATGAAAAGCTTATGAATGCAAGAATTGCTCTGTGTAACGCTGCAAGAAATGTAATTAAGAATATTCTTGTTATGCTTAAGGTTTCTGCTCCTGAAAAAATGTAATCAGCCGAGGATTTCCCGTGAGATTAATTTGTAAATTATTATTCTGCTATTACTAAAGCTTAAATATATCGTAATGCGTAATAGGTGAGGAGTAGGGTTTTATAATTGCTGTAAACAGGAGGAAAAAATTTGAATATTACTTATGATAGGTTTTTTAAAAGCCTTAAGGATAAAGAGGTTACTTTTATAGGTCTTGGAGTAAGCCATAAGGAGCTTATCGGTAAGTTCTTAAATTATGGTGCCAAAATAACCGTTTGTGATAGAAGAACAATGGATGAATTGGGAGATTTGGGTGAGGAGCTCACAAAAAAAGGTGTTAAGCTTAAGCTGGGCGAAAATTACCTTGATAATCTTGACGGCGATATAATTATGCGTACACCAGGACTTAACTTTAATAATGAGCACTTGGTTAAAGCGAGAAAAAAAGGTGCTGTGGTAACTAGTGAAACTGAGATTTTCTTTGATTTGTGCCCAGCTCATGTAATTGCAATTACAGGCTCAGATGGTAAAACTACAACTGCCACTATAGCAGCAAAATTCTTGGAAAGGGAGGGCTATAGGGTTCATTTAGGCGGAAATATCGGAAAGCCCCTTCTTTATCGTATAGATGAAATTAAGCCTGAGGATTATGTGGTAATTGAGCTTTCCAGCTTTCAGCTTATGAGTATGAGAAAATCCTCCGATACAGCACTTATAACAAATATAAGCCCTAATCACTTAGATATGCATAACTCTATGGGGGAATATATCGAGGCAAAATATAATCTTATTTATCATCAAAATGCCTTTGGTACAGCGGTGCTTAATGCGGATAATATTTTATCCTCCGATGCTGAAAAATTTGCCAGAGGAAATGTACTTAAATTTTCTATTAAAAATAAGGTTGAAAATGGAGCATATTTAAAGGATAATCAAATAATGTTAGTTCATAACGGAGAAGAAATCCCTGTTTTGGATATAAACCGAATTAAAATTCCAGGATTGCACAATGTAGAAAATTATATGTCAGCAATTTTAATTACTAAAGGTCTTATTACAGCTAAAACCATCGGTGAGGTTGCGGAGGAATTTGGTGGTGTTGAGCATAGGTTTGAATTTGTCAGAGAAATTGACGGAGTTAAATATTATAACGACACTATGGCAACCACACCCACCAGCGCGATTGCGGGAATAAGCAGCTCCGAAAACAAAATGATAATGATTGCTGGAGGGCATGATAAAAAGCTTTCCTTTGATGAGCTTGCAAAGAAAATTAATGAAAAGGTGAGAGTACTAATTTTAATGGGAGAAACCTCTGAAAGAATTGAAAATGCAGTTATCAGCGCGCCTAATTTTAAAGCTCCAGAAATTATTATTGAACATGCTGACAATATGGAGGAGGCTGTTAAAATTGCAAAAAATCACGCTGTAAATGGCGAAGTAGTTGCACTTTGTCCCGCCTGCTCCAGTTTTGATAAATATAAAAACTTTGCCGAACGGGGAAATCACTTTAAAAATATAGTTAATTCACTATAAAATATAAAATAAATATGAATGAGAGGTCAGAAAAATGGATATTAAACAAACCCTTATTGAGTTCACTCAGTTAAATGGTACATCCGGTATGGAAGAAAACCCTGCTGAATACGGAATGAAAGCACTTTCTAAGTATGGTAAGGTAAGAACTACACCACTCAAGAGCATTATTTGCACAGTAAAGGAGCCTGAGGAAGGTAAGCCTCATATTATGCTTGAAGCTCATATGGATGAAATCGGACTTATCATTACTCATATTGACAGCGACGGCTTTTTAAAGGTAGGCCAAGTGGGCGGTATTGATAGAAACTCTGTTTTGGGAGCTCCTGTTACAGTTCATACAGAATCAGGTGATATTAAGGCTGTTGTATGCTGTCAGCCTCCTCATTTAACAGACGACCACAGTAAACTTCCTAAGATTGATGAAATCAGCATTGATACAGGTCTTTCAAAGGAGGAGGTTGATAAGAGAATTAAGCTTGGTGATAGAATTACTTTTGACTGTGAACCAGCTATGCTTCTTAACAATACAATTACCTGTAAGGCACAGGATGACAGAGCTTGTTGCGTAATTCTCCTTAGAGCTTTGGAGCTTTTGGAAAATGAAAAATATGATTGTGGACTTTCTGTTGTATTTTCTTCCATGGAGGAAGTAGGCGGACAGGGTGCTAAAACTGCAGCCTATATTGTAAATCCAACTCACGCTATTGCTTGTGATGTATCCTTTGCATATACTCCCGATGTTAAGCCTCATCAGGTTGGTAAAATCGGCAAGGGTGGTATGATTGGCTACGCTGCAATTTTAAATGATGAAATGTCCAGAAAGCTTGTTGAGGTAGCTAAGGAAAACAATATTCCTTACCAGGAGGAGCCTATGGGTGGCGGCGGAACAGGTACTGACGCTGACGGTATAGCTGTTTGCAGAAATGGTGTTAAGACAGCACTTATTTCCTTGCCACAGAAATATATGCACACAATTATTGAAACAATTTCATTGGACGATATCGAAAATTCCGCAAGACTTATTGCAGAATATGTAAAGACACTTAGATAAAGGAGATGGATTAATATGATAGAAACAATTAAAGAGCTTTGTCTTTTAAATGGTGTTCCAGGTAAGGAAGACGATGTAAGAAATGCTATTATCAAGAAAATAGAAGGCAAATGCGAATATCATGTAGATAATTTGGGAAATCTTATTGTATTTAAAAAGGGCAAGAAAACTCCTAAGAATAAGGTTTTGCTCACAGCTCATATGGATGAAGTCGGCTTTATCGTAACACATATTGAGGATAACGGCTATATTCGTTTTTCCACTTGCGGTGGTGTTGATCCAAGAGTTGTTGTTTCCAGAACTGTTACAGTAGGAAAGGATAACAAGGTTGGTGTAATCGGAACAAAGGCACTTCATATGAAATCTGCTTCTGAAAGAGATAAAACCTATGAAATCAAGGACCTTTACATAGATATCGGCGCTAAGGATAAAGAAGAAGCCGAAAAATATGTAAGACTTGGCGATAGAGCAGCATTTAGAACAGACTTTACAGAATTTGGGGATGGCCTTGTTAAATGTAAGGCACTTGATGATAGAGCAGGTTGTGCAATCCTCATTGACCTTATCGAAAGCTTTGATGAATACGATATGAATTACGCATTTACAGTACAGGAGGAAGTAGGTTGTATGGGTGCTGTTTGTGTTGCAAATTCTGTTGCACCTGATATTGCTATGGCTGTGGAAACCACTACTGCAGGAGATATTCCAGGGACATCCGACGATAAAATTTCCAGCAGACTTAAGCATGGTCCTGTGGTTTATTTTAAGGACAGAAATACAATTTACAACAATGAGCTTTATAATTTAATTATGGATAGAGCTGAAAAGTGGAAGATTCCACATCAGAGCAAAAATACAATTACAGGTTCTAACGAAACCAGAGTTATGCAAACAGCAGGAGCTGGAGCAAAGGTTGCAGCTATTTCCACACCTTGCAGATACCTCCATTCTGCATCCTGTACAATAGCTAAGGAAGACTTAGAAAATACAAATAAGCTTATTAAAAAAATGCTTCCTGAATTCTGCGAGTTATAATGATAAAGTTTATGACAACTCTTTCCGAAGCGGAAAAGGCTTATGAATTTGACCCTGTTTTGGGAGCGAGAATATACACTCTTTATAATTGCTACCAAAATGATTATTCATTTGTCAGGCTTTGGGTAAGCTATAATAAAAATAACAAAATAACAGCTTGTATGAGCATTATGAGCGGAGTGGCTACTATTGCCGCTTCCGCTCAATGTGATTTAGAGGAACTGGCTATCTTTTTCGGTAAAGATGCAACTATTGATGTTTTTGAAATAGATAAGTCCACAGGGGAAAAATTTAACCAGTATTTAAATTACAGCTTTATTACCAGACCTATTATGAAATTTGAAGGGGAGCTAAATTATAGCGGCCCTAAATATGCTATATTTACTGATGTGATGAAATATACCTTTAAAATTTTAAAGGACAGCGATGAGGATTTTAAAAATGCTGATTTTATGTCATGGTTTTATGACACACATAAGCGTGTTAAAAACGAGAATTGTGAAATATATGCAATTAAATATGATGGTAAATGGGTTAGCACAGGGGGATATTATATTTCAAGCCCTATAGCTGCGGTAATAGGAGGAATAGCTACTAAACCCGAATATCGTGGTCAGGGCTTTGCCTCTGATTTAGTTATGTTCTTAACTAAGATTATTTTAGATAAGCAAAAAGATTCTTTCTTAATTGCCGCAAATGAAGATTTAGCAAAATTTTATGATAAATTAGGATATAAACGCATAAGCACAGAAATGTGCATAGAAGTGCCATTTGAATAAAAATATGTCCTCGGAGGAAAAATGTATAATAAATTTTTTAAAATAGACGAACAAATTATAAAGGCTGCGGAAAAAGCAGAAGAAAACTCAAAAGAGGTTTTTAAGGAAATTGACAAAATAGCAGAGCATAATACATACAAAGTATTAAAAGCTTTTGCTGATAAAAGAGTGAGTGAATCCTACTTTGTAGGCACTACAGGATATGGCTACGGCGACAGAGGCAGAGATATGCTTGATGAAATTATGGCTCAGCTTATGGGAGCCGAGGACGCTATTATAAGACATAGCTTCGCATCCGGTACTCATGCTATTGCCACAATGCTTTTTGGTGTTCTTCGCCCAGGAGATACAATGGTAAGTATTACAGGTACGCCTTATGATACTCTCCACGGTGTAATCGGTCTTACAGAGGAAAAGGGCAAGGGTTCACTTAAGGATTTTGGTGTAAATTATAGTGAGCTTCCTCTCTTGGAGGATGGTTCTGTGAATATCGAGGGCATTCCAGAGGCTATTAATGGCGCAAAAATGGCTTACATTCAGCGTTCAAGAGGTTATAGTTTAAGACCATCTCTTACAATAGAGGATATTGAGGAAATTTGTAAGAAAATTCGTTCTGTGGATAAGGATATAATTATAGCTGTTGATAATTGCTACGGCGAATTTGTACAGGAAAAGGAACCCTGCGAAGTGGGGGCTGACCTTGTAGTAGGCTCTCTTATTAAAAATCCAGGTGGCGGTATTGCTAAAACAGGTGGATATATTGCAGGTAAGGCTGATTTAATCGAACTATGTGCTTGTAGAGTTACTACATCCAGTACAGGCAGAGAAATCGGCTGCTCCTTGGGAGAAAATCGCAGTATGTATATGGGACTTTTCTTTGCTCCCACAGTTGTGGCAGCAGCTGTTAAAACTGCGGTGCTTACAGCCTCTATGTTTAAGGACTTTGGCTTTAGAGTAACTCCTGAGCCAGACGAAAAGCGAGGGGATATTATTGAGGCTGTGGTTTTAGGCGATGAAGAAAAGCTGGTTGCCTTCTGTCAGGGCGTACAAAAGGGAGCTCCTGTTGATTCCTTTGTTGTGCCTGAGGCTTGGGATATGCCAGGCTATGACAGCAAGGTTATTATGGCAGCAGGTGCATTTACAGGGGGAGCATCTATTGAGCTTTCTGCTGACGCGCCTATAAGAGAACCCTTTGCAGCATGGCTTCAGGGCGGACTTAACTATCCATCAGGAAAAATCGGCGTAATGCTTGCAGCACAGTCAATGTATGAGAGAGGGCTTATTAATCCTAAAAACTAATAAACATCTAAATAAAAGAAAATCGACTAAAACTAATTAGCTTTAGTCGATTTTCTGTTTAACAGGATTTATATTTTATAAAATGAGAAGAATTTATCGAATACTACTTGTTTTTAGCTTCGGAAACATTCCATTCTTTCCATACATTACCAACAAGAGCAGGGGATGGCTTAAGAGTTTTCTTGCCTGGTACCCATCCTGATGGTGTAGCCTCTGTGCCATTGTGTTCTCTTACATATTGGAATGCCTTTATTTGACGGAGAGCCTCTTCAATGTTTCTTCCAACAGGAGGAGTGAGAACCTCGTAAGCTTGAACATTGCCGTCTGGATCGATGATGAATCTGCCTCTTGTTTCTGTCTTGCCGTCCATATCGTAAACGCCGTACATCTTGCCGATTGCACCGTCTGGGTCAGAAAGCATTGGGAATGGAATATCCTTTCCAACCATCTTGGAAAGCTCGTTATCGTTCCACATTTTGTGTGTGAATACGCTATCAATGCTTACAGCTAATACTTGAACACCGAGTTTTTCAAATTCAGCGTATGAGTCAGCAACTGCTGACAATTCTGTAGCTCAGACAAATGTGAAATCGCCAGGGTAGAAGCAAAGAACTGTCCATTTTCCTGCGTATTCGGAGAGAGAAACATCTACAAAATCTCCGTTAAAGTATGCTTTAGCTGTAAAATCAGGTGCTTTTTTTCCTACTGTAATCATATTCATTTCCTCTTTCTTTTCAGTTTTTAAAATTTCATTTAATTTAACTTCTTGTTCGGGAATAACAGTTGATTCGTGCTTAACTGCACATCCCATTTTTGTTGGTGTAGGCATATTTTATACCTCCTTATATGCTTTTATTTATTAATAATAATTATCAATAATGATTATGCTCATATAATACACCCTTATTTTATAAAAATCAAGTCTTTTTTATAAAAATATTTATTTTTGTAATAAACTTAAAAAAGCTTATTTGTTTTTTATATGAAATAGACAATGAAAAAGCCGTATGCTAAAAAGCATACGGCTTTTGGCACCCCCTGCGGGAATCGAACCCACAACTAGCCCTTAGGAGGGGCTTGTTATATCCATTTAACTAAGGAGGCTTTTATAAAACTACCATATTATTTTACATCAAAATTTTCTTCCTGTCAACCCTGATAGATTGTAGCTCACAAGAAGATGAAAAAAAGAAAACAAAAGGCTTGTAGTGAAAAACTTCGCGTAACACCAGCTGAGGCACTCCGCAAAATTAGTTTTTTTATTATAGAACAGATAAAATTCGCGAGAATAGAGAAAAAGGCTTGTAGTGAAAAACTTCGCGTAACGCCAGCTGAGGCACTCCGCAAAATTAGTTTTTTTATTATAGAACAGATAAAATTAGCGAGAATAGAGTAAAAGGCTTGTAGTGAAAAACTTCGCGTAACGCCAGCGGAGGCACTCCGCAAAGGCTCCCCTAAAGTAAAAGAACCTTAGAGAAGCCTTTAAGCGGTAAATATTAATTAGTCCTCACAATGGCCTTCGTGTTCGTGAGCGTGGCAAACTTCGCCTGTGGATTTAAGTTCTCCACGGAGATAGCTTTCAACAGCAGCGTGAGCATCACCTGTTACGCCTACTACAACCTCAACATCTCTTTCGTTGAAGATATCAACGGCACCGCCGCCCATGCCACCTGAAAGAATAACTTTTACACCCTTGTCAGCTAAAAAGTTAGGTAAAAAGCCTGGTTTATGTCCTGGGTTTGGAATAGAATTTTCAGAAATGATTTTGCCATTTTCTGTTTCAAAAATAATAAAGTTTTCACAATGACCAAAATGTCCGGCAACATTTGTTCCCATAGCAGCAGCTGCAATTTTCATAATAATTATCTCCTTTTATTAAATAAAATTTATAAAGCGTGAATTATTTTCACGGTTTTGTCATAGATTTCCTTTAAAGCATCTCTGGCAGGGCAATCAAAATCAGCTAAGCATTTGCCCTCATTAATAGCCTTAGAGGCTTTCTTATCATAAGGTATTTTTCCTACAAAGTCAATGCTGTTGGCTTGGCAAAATTTTTCTATTTCCTCGGTTTTCTCCTTGGAAATATCATATTTATTAACACATACAGCGGTTTTTGTTTCAAATATTTCTGCTGTTTTTAAAATTCTTTCAAGGTCGCTTAGGCCTGATAAGGATGGCTCAGCCACAGCTAAAATTAAATCCACACCACTTATAGACGCAATAACAGGACAACCTATTCCAGGGGAGCCATCAATAATAGCTAAATCAGTATGGGGATTTGCGGCTTTATCCATAGCAAATTTTACAGCAGAAACAAGCTTTCCTGAGTTACCTCGGCCCATTTTTAGCTTTGCAGTAGAGAAAATTTTATCTTCATTAAAAAGTCTTAGCTCTCCTGAAATATCGGGAACCATATGAGCTGCTCCCACAGGACAAACAGCAGTACAAACTCCACAGCCCTCACAGGCATATTCAGAAATAGTGTATTTTCCACTTTCTTTTTTTATGGCGCCAAAATGACAGCTTTCTGCACATTTACCACAGGCAATACATTTTTCTTGGTCAATTTGGGATTTATCAGAGCCATAGAAATTAGAAACCTCGCCCTCACCTTTTAAGGATGACACAATATGCAAATTAGGTGCGTCCACATCACAGTCGGCAATGGCTTTGGCATTTGAAAATTTAATAAAAGCAGAGGCGGTGGTAGTTTTACCTGTACCACCCTTACCACTTAATATGAGAAGTTTTTTCATATAAGCCCACCCACCTTCATTAAAATATCCTTGAATAGATTTGCATACTGGTCATCTTTTTCGCTTATTATATCTCCAACAGAGGATATTTTTGCTAATTTTTCGCTAAAGGGAATACGAGCTAAAATTTTTGCTCCCTTTTCCTTACAAAATTCATTCAAGGGTAAATAGGGTTCATCTTCCTTGTTTATGATTATACCTACAGGCTTTTGCATAATTTCGGCTAATTCGTAAACCATTTTAAAATTGTGAAAGCCAAAGGCAGTAGGTTCAGCTACAATTAAACATAAATCAGCAGCGTCAATACTCTCCATAACAGAGCAGGCACTTCCAGGAGGGCAGTCGATAATCACATTTTCATTAATTGAGAAGCCTTTATTTAAGGCAGCTTTTATAATAGGAACACCCGAAGCCTCTCCCATATTTAATATGCCTGTAACTACTGTTATAGCATTGTGGGTTCCATATTCGATTTTACCTACGGAGCGCTTTTCCATTTTAACAGCATACTCTGGACATATAATTTCACAGCCACCACAGGAATGACAAACCTCGGAAAATACCTTTGGCTTGTTTCTGATAAAGGAAAGTGCATTAAATCGGCAAAAATCTAAGCATTTTCGACAGCCTGTGCATTTTTCCTTATCAAAGCTGGGAATAAGTGAGTAAACCTCTTCACTTTTTATGTTTTCTGGCTTAAAGAAAAGTCTGCCGTTTGGTTCTTCCACATCACAGTCAATATAGATGGAATTTTTTGCGGCAATGGCAAGGTTTACAGCAGTCAGAGTTTTGCCAGCTCCTCCCTTGCCGCTTAATACAGCTATTTTCATATTATCTTATACCGTGAAAACCCTTGTGAAAATGAGTGAGCTCAGAGAGCTTACCATCTAAATAAGCCTGTACATTGGCTTTTGCATCAGCACCCTCAGCCTTGTAAATTTTCATTCCCACATCACTAAATATTTCAGCAGCATTTTCTCCACATCTTACTGTAATCAGAACCTCTGCATTCTGGTCAACTATAATTTGAGCCGCTTTTATTCCTGCTCCTCCCTGAGCCTCGGCAGCAGCATTGTCAATTAGCTCAAAGGTATTTTTTTCTGTGTCTGCTATCATAAAATAAGGTGCTCTACCAAAGGAAACACAGATATTTGTTTTGGTTTCATCAATTGGAAGTGCTATTTTCATTATAAATCCTCCTCACTTTTAAATCTGGGGCATTGGTGGTTTCGTCTGCCACAGTGTCCGCAACATTCGTGCACACCATCTGCATTGCATAAGGTGTAATCTCCTCCATCAATTTTAAGGGGATGCCCCTCCACCAGAGCTTCTGCCAGCTTTTTACGGGCATTGGTGTAAATTTGCTGTACAGTTGTACGGGCAATTTTCATATATTCTCCACATTCCTCCTGAGAAAGTCCGTTTTTATCTATTAAACGAATAGTTTCATATTCGTCCACAGTTAAAATAATGGAACTTTCATTTCTGCACTTTCCCAATGGAATAAATTCTCTGAATTTAGGCATACAGCAAACCTGACGGCATTTTTTAGGTCTTGGCATAAGCTCTTCTCCTTTCAAAATGATTTCTTGCTTTGAATTTATTATAGCTCTATTTATGGCATATGTCAATAACTATTTCGGGTATATGTCATAAATAAAATTTTCAGCTTGAAATATTTAAGTATTTGTTATATAATATTAATAAAAATATCATAAAAAATATAATTTAAAAAGGGATGATTCTAATGACAGATTTACTTATGGCAAGAGGAGCTATGACGGTGGCAAGAGTTTGCCTCGGAGTTAAAAAGGACGAGGAAATTTTAATTGTTACTGAGCCTGAAAAGCAAAATATTGCCAAAAGCGTTGCGGAAGCTGTTTTTTCCTTGGGTGCAATACCTGTAATTATGACAATGCTGCCAAGAGAAAGAGATGGCCAGGAGCCACCTGAAATGGTTGCGGAGGCTATGAAAAAAAGTGATGGCTTTGTTTGTGTTGTGGGTAAATCTATCACTCATACCCACGCAGTAAAGAATGCTTGTGCGGCAGGGTCAAGAGGAATTATGCTTACACAATTTGCAGAGCATATGATGTTTAAGGGTGGCTTGGAGGCAGATTTTCCATCCTGTGCCAGAGATTGTAAGGCAGTGGCTCAAAAATTGGGCGGAGCTGAAAAAATCCACCTCACCACAAAGGGTGGTACAGACCTTACATATTCTGCAAGAGGCAGACGCTATAATGCTATGTACTGTATGGTGGAAAAAGGCGAATTTGCTCCTGTTCCAACAGTTGAAGCAAATACATCTCCCCTTGAGGGCACTGCAAATGGGGTAATTGTAGCGGACGCAAGTATTCCTTATGTTGGTATAGGACTTTTAGAGGAGCCTGTTAAATGCACAGTTAAGGACGGGAAAATTATAAAAATAGAGGGTGGAAAACAAGCTAAAATGCTCCAAAAGGATTTGGACGAAAAGAATGACCCTAATGTATTCAATGTGGCTGAAATGGGTGTGGGACTTAATCCAAGGTGCAGTTTTGTGGGCTTTATGCTGGAGGACGAGGGCGTTTATGGCTCTGTTCATATTGGTATTGGAACCAGCCTAACTCTTGGCGGAAATATAAAAGCTGCCTGTCACTATGACCTTATTATGCACAGAGGCACAATAGAGGTTGACGGCGAAACAATTATGCAGGACGGCAAACTTCTTATATAGTTTAAACTTATAAATTAATATATCCCGCAGTTTAGCTTAAGTTAAACTGCGGGATATTTTTTAAATTTTATTCTACATCTGTGGGTACAACGGAATCTTTATTAACTTCATAATCCACATCATAAAGAGGAATTTCATAGCCCTCACTTCTCCATGTGTCTATGAGCTTTCCTAAAATATTGCTGTTTGTTTTTGAAACAGCATGTAAAAGGTAAATTGCACCATCATGGGTGAAGTTATGGACTTTTTCAAAAGCTGCAGCCTCTTCCATTTGCTTATTTGGGTCCCAGTCAGCATAAGCAAAGCTCCAGAAAACCTGTTTATAGCCAAGAGCCTGTAATAAAGCCGCAGTTTGTTCACTAAAAGCACCCTCAGGGTAACGGAACAGGGTCATCTTATAATCATAGTTATCAAGCATATATTGGTGGAGTTTCATTGTAGCTTCCATAGCTTTTTCCAATGAGATTTTAGTGTAATTTGGATGTCCTGCACTATGGTTTCCTACAATATGACCCTCATCAATCATTCTCTGAATAAGCTCAGGATTGGACTTTACATATTCAAGAGTTACAAAGAATACAGCTTGTACATTTTTTTCTTTTAATACATCAAGAATATTAGCGGAGTTGCCATTTTCATAGCCCTCATCAAAGGTAAGGTAGATTTTCTTTTCCTTAGGGGCAATGAACTGAGCATCAAAGTGTCCGTATTTTTCTTGGAGCATAACACAAGCCTCAGAGCGGCCGTCCTTATCCTTTCTTACACCTGGGCCCCACGGAATAGCCTCAGGGGAAAGCTTTGATATTTCCTCTAAGTTAGGCGGAGGTAGCTCTTTTTCTTCTTCATCCTCCACAAATTCCTCACTGGGTTTGTTATCATCCTCTTTACTTTCGTTTTCCACAGGAACATCTGAGCTTCCTGCGGCTGTTTCGATGTTTTCAGAGCTTTCGGAAATTTCCTGTGAGGAAGAGCTTTCCTCAGGGATACTGCTGCTGTCATTTTGTTCTCCTCTGGAAACACAGCCTGTAAATGTAATTGTCATAGCCAAAATTATGGCGATTAATTTATAACCTTTCATTTTTACCTCCCAAATTATATAGCTTATGTATATTGTACCTAAAAAAATCAAAAAAATTTCTTTACAATATAATTTTACCATATATTCGTAAATTTCCAACATAAACAAAGCTTATTTAACAGAAAATTTATTTTTTATGTATATAATTTAAGGAGAAAAATGAAGCGAAACCATTTAATAAAATGATTTCGCACATTTTTACTTGGAGCTTTCAGACGGGGTAAATAAAAGGTTAATACACCAAATTCCCGCAATAGCCACCAGGGTGTAAATAATACGAGAACCGATAGCAGCTTGACCGCCAAAAATAAAGGCAACCAAATCAAAGCTAAAAATACCGATAAGTCCCCAGTTTATAGCTCCTATAATAACTAAAATAAGTGCAATTTTATCAAGCATAAGTGAAATGTCCTTTCTTTTTAAAATTACAATAGTATTTTGGTTCTATTTTATAAAAATATTCAAAAATTTTATAAAAGGGGTGATTTATACAACAAAATTTGTTATTATATATAAAAAGCGATAAGGGGATTAATCAAATGGTAAATGAATTAAAAATTAAAGCCTATGCAAAATTAAATTTATATTTAGATATGGACGGCAAAAGACCTAATGGCTATCATAATTTAAATATGATAATGCAAAATATAAGTATTTGCGATGAGGTAGACATTGAAATTACCCACGACAGAAATATAGAGATTATTTCATCTGATAAAAATGTACCTTTAGGGGAAGAAAATATAGTATATAAGGCAGTAAAGCTTTTTTACAGCAGCTGTATGCAAAGGTTTTCTGGGGTAAAAATAAACTTGGATAAGCATATACCAATACAGTCGGGGATGGGCGGAGGAAGTGCTGATGCTGCCGCTGTTTTGGTAGGTCTTAATTCTATGGAGGGAGATATCGTGCCTATGGCAAGGCTTCTTAAAATGGGAGAAAAATTAGGTGCTGATGTTCCCTTTGCCATAGTAGGAGGAACCTGTGCTGTAAGGGGAATAGGTGAAATAATAACGCCGTTAAAGCCTCTTAAGGATATATATTTTGTTGTAATAAAGCCAAAAGCAGGTATTTCTACAGCAGAGGCATATAAGAGGATTGACGATGAAAATATTACCATTAAAGATAACTTTGATGAAATGGTAAGAGCCACCGAGTATAATGATATTTTGGAAATGAAAAAATATATGCAAAACGCTTTTGAAAGGGTTTGCAATATTCCTGAAGTAGAGCTGTGTAAAAAATCTCTTTTAGATGAAAAAGCAGAAACAGCTATGATGACAGGCTCAGGGACAGCAGTTTTTGGCATATTCAAAGATAAGGAAAAAGCTGAACAGGCAAAGGAAAATTTAAAAAAAGCTTTTGATTGGGTTTATTTAGCTGAACCTATAAATGAGGGAGTTTATTTTGTTTTATAGCGGGGTGATAGAAAAATGGCGGCAAAGCTCAATTCGGATATACAATATGTAAAGGGCGTGGGCGAAAAAAGAGCCAAGCTTTATAATAAAATAGGCATAAATACCATAGGGGATTTGCTCCATTATTACCCAAGAGGATATATAAATGCAACCAAGCCCATAATGGCGGCTGAGGCAATACCCGGAGAAGCTTCTGTGCTTAGGCTTACTGTGGAAAATGTGGGAGCTGAGCAGCATATAAGAAAGGGTATGAGCATTTTTAAAGTAAGGGCCTATGATGAAACGGCCACTGTTATAATCACATTTTTTAACGCTAAATACACGGTGGAATCCTTAGAGGAGGGAGAGGAATATCTTTTCTATGGAAAGGTCAGCGGAAATTACCTTAGAAAAGAAATGTCAGCTCCTATGATACTGGGAAATGGAGATTTTCGTGGTATGATACCAATTTATCCTCTAACAGCAGGACTTAGCTCAAAGGTGATAAATTTAGCTGTAAAAAATGCCATAGATGATGCACTTATGAATACCGCCGATGCTCTGCCTGTATCGGTAAGGCAAAGGCATAAGCTCTGTGAGGTAGAATATGCCGTTAGGGAGATACATAATCCCACGGATGAAACAGCCCTATCAATAGCCAGAAAAAGACTTGTTTTTGAGGAGCTTTTAATTTTATCATTGGGACTTTTAAAGGTTGGCTCAGTAAGCGAGGAACGCAAAGCCGAAAAAATGGATAAAAAATCCTTGCAGAAATTTTATGAGAGTCTGCCTTATACACTTACCAATGGTCAGCTTTGTGCCATAGAGGATATTGCTGAGGATATGACCAGCGGAAGACCTATGAACAGGCTTATTCAGGGGGATGTGGGCTGTGGTAAAACTATGGTGGCAGCAGCGGCGATGTATTTTGCGTATCTAAATGGAAAGCAATCGGCTATTATGGCTCCTACTGAAATTTTGGCAGTACAGCATTACGAAAATTTAAAAGAAACCTTGGGAAAATTAGGGGTTAGGGTTTCACTTTTAACAGGCTCCTTAAGGGCTAAAGAAAAAAAGTTTGAAAAGGAAGCTATTTTAAAGGGTGAAACCGATGTGTGTGTGGGAACTCACGCTATTTTAACAGAGGATGTTAAATTTAAGGATTTAGCATTAGTTGTAACAGATGAACAGCATAGATTTGGTGTAGCACAAAGAGCAAGCTTAGCAGATAAAGGAGCTTGTACCCATACCTTAGTTATGTCGGCTACTCCAATTCCCAGAACTTTGGCACTTATTGTATATGGGGATTTAAAGGTGTCTAAAATCACAGAAATGCCAAGGGGAAGAAAGCCTGTGGAAACCCTAAAAATAGATGGCTCCAAAAGACAGAGGGCATTTAATTTTATAAAATCAAAATTAGATAATGGAAATCAGGCTTATATAGTGTGTCCCCTTATTGAAAATGGCCAGGAAAGCAATATGAAATCCGCAGTGGAATATGCCGATGAAATTGCAAAAAAACAGTTTTCTAATTATAAGGTGGGAATTATGCACGGACGAATGAGGGCTTGTGATAAGGAAAAAATAATGACCGAATTTAAAAACGGCAATATTCAGCTTTTAGTTTCAACTACTGTAATAGAGGTAGGCGTGGATGTGCCTAATGCAGTTATTATGATGATTGAAAATGCAGAGCATTTCGGTTTAAGTCAGCTGCATCAGCTCCGTGGTAGAGTGGGCAGAGGAAGTGATGAAAGCTGGTGCATTTTAGTCAGCAACAGCAGAAATCCCGAAACTCAAAGGCGGCTTAAGGTTATGTGCGATACAAGCAGCGGCTTTGATGTGGCAGAGGAGGATTTAAGGCTTCGTGGTGCTGGAGATTTTTTTGGAAATAGACAGCACGGCTTACCTGAATTTAAAATAGCAAGTCTTACGGAGGATATTGATATATTGCAGGAGGCAAGGGGGGAGGCGGAGGCTATACTCTCAGCTGACCCTGATTTAGAAGCCTTTGAAAACAGATATTTAAACCGAAAAATGAAGATGATGTTTGCACAGGTTGGCTATTCTCCCAATTAATATGCTGAAAAATGACTTATAATCGGCGATTTATTTAAAGATAATAGGATAAAAGCTATTGATTTTGCTTTTAGAATGTGATATAATTTATTTGAAAGAATATGGATTGCGTGAAAGACTGGGTTTACTCCCGGTCTTTCGTTTATATTAGCGATAATTTTAGATTAAGGAGAACAAAATAATGGTTAACGGCAAAAAGCTAAGTACCTGTGATTTATGTGCAGAAATTGCAAAACCTGTTTTGGAAGAATTAGGCCTTTTTCTTTGGGATGTTAAATTTGAAAAAGAAGGCAGCTTGTGGTTCCTTCGCTATTTTATTGATAAGGACGGCGGAGTTTCCATTGACGACTGCGAAAATTTCAGCAGAAGAATAGACCCTATGCTGGACGAGACTGACCCTATAAGCCAAAGCTACTATTTGGAGGTATCCTCTCCCGGCACCGAAAGAGAGCTTTCAAAGGATTGGCATTTTGACACTTGCATTGGTGAAACAGTTATGATAAAGCTAATTAGACCTAAGGATGGTCAAAGAGAATTTATTGGCGAGTTAAAAGAATATCGCGATGGCAGGATAACTATTGCAGCTGAAGAAAAGGAAGAAATTTTTGAAAAATCAGAAACAGCTTTTGTAAGAATATATGACGACTATACGGATGGAGGTAATGAATAAAATGGCTGGAAATGCAAATGCAGAACTCTTTAAGGCGCTGGGACTTTTAGCTGCCGAAAAAGAAATAGAACTTGAATATCTTATTGAAAAAATAAAAGCCGCTATAGTAATTGCGGTAAAGCGTGATATGGGCGGATATGATGATAATATCGTAGAAATTGACCCTGATAAGAAAAGATTCTATGTTGCTGTTAGAAAGATTGTAGCAGAAAAGGTAACAGAGCCCTATGAAATTCTTTTGGCTGATGCTCAAAAATATAATCACGATGTTCAAATCGGAGATTTGGTTGAAGTTCCTCTGGAAACAAGGGAAGTGGGAAGAATTGCAGCTCAAACAGCTAAGCATGTAATTAGACAGGGCATAAGAGAGGCTGAAGTACAGCACCTTTATGAAGAATTCCAAAGCAAGGAACACGAAATGGTTTCTGTTAATGTAGTTAGAATTGACCCAAGGAAGGGCAATGTTACCGTAGAAATGGGCGGTACTGAAACAATTCTTACTAAAAACGAACAAATTCCAGGTGAGGAATATAAAGAAGGCTCTAAAATTAGAGTTTATATTTCCGAGGTTTCCAACACCGAAAGAGGTCCAAGAATTGTTATTTCCCGTTCTCATCCAGGCTTTGTAAGAAGGCTTTTTGAAATGCAGGTTTCAGAGGTTTATGATGGCACAGTTGAAATTAAATCCATTGCCAGAGAAGCTGGAAAGAGAACTAAGATTTCTGTTTGGTCAAAGGACCCTAATGTTGATGCAGTAGGCTCCTGCATAGGAGCTAAGGGTACAAGAGTTGCAGGTATTGTAGAGGAGCTGGGCGGAGAAAAAATTGATGTAGTTAAATACTCAGAGGACCCTAAGGAATTTGTTGCAGCAGCTTTATCCCCTGTAACAGTATTAAATGTGGAAATCGAGGATGAGGAAGCAAAAAGCTGCAAGGTTACAGTTCCCGATAATCAGCTTTCACTTGCTATTGGAAACAAGGGGCAAAATGCTCGTCTTGCCGCTAGACTTACAGGCTGGAAAATTGATATCAGACCCGAAAGTGGCTTTTTCGGAGAAGACGAGGAGTAAAATAAAATGGCAGAAAAGAAAATACCGCTGCGTATGTGCATAGGCTGTATGGAGCATAAGCCGAAAAAGGAACTGGTTAGAATTGTAAAAAGTCCCGAGGGAGAAATCTCCGTGGATTTAACCGGTAGAAAAAATGGCAGAGGCGCATATATATGTCATAACGGAGAATGTCTTAAAAAGGTAAGAAAGTCTAAAAAGCTGGAAAGAACCTTTTCTTGTGAAATTTCCGATGAAATATATGACAGATTGGAAGGTGAGCTAACTGGACAAGAATAAATTTCTATCTATGTTAGGCATAAGCAAAAAAGCAGGTAAATTGGTTACGGGATATGACCCTGTTGCCGAGGCTATACTTAAAAATAAAATCGTTATAGTTATGCTTTCAAAAGAGCTTTCCGAAAAAAATGCGGCTAAAATTTCAGCAGCTGCAGAGAAAAATAATATTTCTGTTAAAAGCATAGAATTTTCTATGGCAGAAATAGGCTATGCCTTAGGCTCAAAGCCCACAGGAATATTAGGAGTTTCCGACAAGGGACTTGCTCATATATTGGAGGAAGCGGCTCAATAACAGCGGAAGTTTGAATAAAACACCAGCGATTAAAGGAGGCTGACATAAATGATAGATAAATACCGTGTTCATGAGGTTGCCAAGGATTTAAAAGTAACTAATAAGGAAATTATTGATTTTTTATCAGAGCATTTTCCGGGCGAACCTAAAAAACATATGACAGCTTTAGAAGAAGATGAACTTAATCTTGTGTTCGAGCATTTTACAAAGAAAACACAAGTAGAAAATTTTGAGGAGTATTTTGCTATGGGTGAAGAAAAAACAGCAAAGAATTTAGATAAACCAGTTAAATCCGATAAAACAGCGGATAGAAAACCAAAAACAGACGCAAAGAGAGAAAATAAGCCAAAAACCGATGCTAAACCTGAAAATAAGGGCGAAAAGAAATTTGATAAGCCCTATAATAAGGATAAACAGGGCAGCTTTAACAAGGATAAGGGCGATAGACCTTACAGCAAGGACAGAGAATTTAATAAGGACGGCAGAGATAATAAATTCGGCGGTCAAAACAGAAACGACAGAGGCGATAAACCATTTAACAAGGATAGACAGGGTGGCTTTAACAAGGATAAGAGCGATAGACCCTATAACAGGGATTTCGGCGGCAAGGATAGATTTGACAAAGGCGACAGATATGATAAATTCGACAAATTCGGCAATGAAAGAAAATTCGGCGGCGAGGAAAAGAAAAAGAAAACTGTACATCCTGCAAATATGCCAAGAAAGACAAATCCTAATGTAGATACAAGTGAAACTAAGGTAGTAGACCTTAGAGCTGCTAATGTTGACCTTGATAAATACAATGAAAAATACGAGCAAATTGCTCCTACTATGAACGGCAAGAACGATTATGTTAAGAAACAGAAGTTTACTCAGCGTTCTGCAAGAAAAGGCAAGCCAATGCTTTCTAAAAAGGAGCAGGAGGCTGAAAAGCTCAGAAGATTAGAGCTTGAAAGAGAAAGAAGACAAAAGCTGGAAATCACAATTCCTGAAGAAATTTCCGTTGGGGATTTGGCATCAAGACTTAAGGTTCAGTCCAGCGAAATAATCAAGAAGCTTATGGGACTTGGCGTAATGGCATCCATAAGCGAGGTTATTGACTATGACACAGCTGCTTTGGTGGCTATGGATATAGGTGCTAAGGTATCTCCTGAGGTTGTGGTTACAATCGAGGAAAGACTTTTTGTTGATGACGAAATCGAGGATACAAATTTACAGCCAAGAAGTCCAATCGTTGTTGTTATGGGACATGTTGACCACGGCAAGACTTCACTTCTTGACGCTATCAGAAAGACCAGCGTAACCTCCGGTGAGGCAGGTGGTATTACACAGCATATCGGTGCTTACCAAACAGAGGTAAACGGCAAGAAGATTACCTTCCTTGATACCCCAGGACACGCTGCATTTACCTCTATGCGTGCAAGAGGCGCTCAAATTACAGATATTGCAATTCTTGTAGTAGCAGCTGATGACGGTATTATGCCACAGACAGTAGAGGCTATTAACCATGCTAAGGCAGCGGGAATTGATATTATCGTTGCTATTAATAAGATTGATAAGCCAACAGCTAACCCAGACAAGGTTAAGCAGGAGCTTACTGAATATGGTCTTGTTCCTGAGGAATGGGGTGGAGATACAATTTGTGTCCCTATTTCTGCTAAGCAAGGCACAAACCTTGAGCAGCTTTTGGAAACAGTACAGCTTGTTGCTGATATTAAGGAGCTTAAGGCTAATCCTGACAGAATGGCAAAGGGCGCTGTTATTGAAGCAAATCTCGATAAGGGCAGAGGCCCTGTTGCAACTGTTCTTGTTCAAACAGGTACACTCCATGTGGGTGATACAATTATTGCTGGTACAGCTTTGGGCAAGGTTCGTGTAATGCTCGATGACAAGGGAAGAAAGATTAATGAAGCAGGTCCTTCCACACCTGTAAGTATCACAGGTCTTGACACAGTTCCTAATGCCGGAGATACATTTAACGGCGTTGAGGATGAAAGACTTGCTAAAGAGCTTGTTGACAAGAGAATTCACGAGGCTAAGGAGGAGCAATTTAAGTCCTACCAAAAGGTTACTTTGGATAATCTCTTTGACCATATCTCCGAAGGCGATATGAAGGAGCTTCCTATTATTGTTAAGGCTGATGTTCAGGGTTCTGTTGAGGCTGTTAAACAATCCCTTGAAAAGCTTTCTAACGATGAGGTAAGAGTAAGAGTAATTCACGGTGCAGTAGGTGCTGTTACTGAATCCGATGTTATGCTTGCTAACGCATCTAATGCCATTATTGTAGGATTTAATGTAAGACCTGACCCTGTTGCTAAGGAAAATGCAGATCACGACAATGTAGATATTCGTCTTTACAGAATCATTTATGATGCTATTGATGAAATCGAATCTGCTATGAAGGGTATGCTTGCACCTAAATTCAGAGATGTTGACCTGGGCAGAGCAGAAGTAAGAACTGTTTATAAGATTACAAATGTAGGTACTGTTGCAGGATGCTATGTAACAAATGGCAAAATTGCAAGAAATGCAAACATAAGAGTTGTAAGAGATGGCATTATTATAGCTGATGACAAGCTTTCCAGCCTTAAGAGATTTAAGGATGATGTTAAGGAAGTTGCAGAAGGCTATGAATGCGGTATGACTCTGGAAAAATATAAGGACATCAAGGAAGGGGACTTCTTTGAGGCGTATATTGTTGAAGAATATCGTGAAGACTAATATATAACAAAAAGTTAAAGGGGAATTTCCTAATAGTTAATAAATAGGAAATTCCCCCGTAAACTTAATTTTGTATAATTTTAAATAGTTTAAAAATTTGTTTTAAATTTAAAGCTAAAAAGAAAGCAAAACAGCCTTTTTAAATAGGAGGGAAACTATGCCATCATTTAGACAGGACAGACTTGCCGAGGATGTTAAAAGAGAACTTACAGATATAATGCGAGGCCTTAAGGACCCCAGAATAACAGGTCTTTTGAGCATCGTAAGAGTGGAGCTTAGCCGTGATTTATCCTGGTGCAAGGTTTATATAAGCTCTATGGACGGAATGGAAGCTGCTAAGTCCTCCGTAGTGGGACTTAATAATGCGGCGGGATTTGTCAGACATGAAATCGGTCAAAGACTGGATATGAGAAAAACACCTCAATTTAAGTTTATCGCAGATGATTCTATTGAGCATAGTGCGATGATTAACGAGAAACTAAAGAAATTACTTTAATAAAAGAAGTGGGGGGAAATGTAAAAGTATTTCTCTCTAATGTAAATTTAAAATTCAGCTTAAAATAGGGCTGTATTAAAAACCGAGGTATTAATATGAGTGAAAGAATATCTTTGGATAAATGCTGTGAGATTTTAAAAAATCTTGATAATGTGCTGATACTAACCCACAAATCTCCTGATGGAGATACCATAGGGTCAGCCTATGGACTTATGGGAATATTTAAGCTTATGGGTAAAAAGGCAAGGGTAATTTGCAGCGATGCTATACCGGAAAAATATGGTTATTTCACAAAGGAGTTTTCTGAGGAGGACTTCCCAATAGAAAACATAATTTCTGCTGATGTGGCTGACACTAAGTTATTAGGTGAGAAAACAGAAATGTATGCTGATAAGGTTGTTTTAGCAATAGACCACCACCGAACTCATATGGATTTTGCTAAAAACATTTATGTAGATGCTGCCGCACCTGCTACAGCAGAAATTATTTACACTATTTCCGAAAAATTAGGTGTAAAATTAGATGTGAAATCTGCCAACGCACTTTTTACAGGACTTTGCACAGATACAGGCGGATTTAAGTTTGATAGCGTAACACCCTATACTCATATAGTGGCAGCTCAGCTTATGAAAATGGGAGCAGAAAGTGCTAAAATAAACAAGCTTTTGTTTAACACAAGGTCAAAGGGAAAATTGGCTATGGAAACTAAAGTCCTAAACGGACTTAAATTCTATTTTGACAATACCTGCGCTTTGGCTACTGTATTTTTAAAGGATATGGAAGAAACAGGCGTTAAAAATGAGGATTTAGAGGGTATTGCATCTATTCCTGCTACTATAGAGGGTGTGGAAGTGGCAGTTACTCTAAAGGAAAAAGAGGACGGCTTTAAGGTTTCCATGCGTTCAAATGAATATGTGGATGTATCGAAAATTTGCAGCTCCTTGGGTGGAGGCGGACATATAAGAGCATCGGGCTGTTTTATAGCGGGAAACTATGAAGAGGCAGCAGCTAAAATTATGAAATCCATTGAAGAAAATGCGGGAGATTTACTCTATCAGCACAGCAAGAAATAAACTAACAAAACAACAGGAGGTGAGGTATTGGAAAAATTTGAAGGAATAATTTTAATAGATAAACCCGAAGATTACACTTCCTTTGATGTTATAGCAAGGCTTAGAGGTATGGCCAAAACTAAAAAAGTCGGACACAGCGGTACCTTAGACCCAATGGCAACAGGAGTTTTGCCAATATTTTTCGGAAGAGCTGTAAAGGCTGTGGATATACTGCCTATTCAGGATAAAAAATACAGAGCAACGGCAAGGCTTGGGATTACTACTGATACCCAGGATACCATGGGTAAAATATTAACTCAAAATGATAATTTGCCCACAAAAGAAGAAATCATAAAAGCTATAAACAGCTTTGTAGGAAAACAAAATCAGCTGCCACCTATGTATTCTGCGGTTCAGGTTGATGGTAGAAGACTTTATGACCTTGCAAGACAGGGAATAGAGGTGGAAAGAGAAAAAAGAGAAATAATTATCCATTCCATTGACGTACTCTCGGTGGAAAGGGATGAATTTACTATTGATGTATGCTGCTCAAAAGGCAGTTTCATAAGAACTCTTTGCCATGATATAGGGGAAAAGCTGGGCTGTGGTGCCACTATGTCTAAGCTTCGCAGAACTATGGCAGCGGGATTTGATATATCCGAATGTATAACCTTGGATGAGGCACAAAGGCTTACAGAGGAGGGAAAGCTTCAGGAAAAGCTTATTCCAGTTGATACTCTATTTGCTAATTTACCAAGGCTTAAAATGACAGAGAAGGATTCTAAGCATTACCTAAACGGAGTTAAAATGACAGCAAAAAGATTTGGCGTAAATTCAAATACAGGGGATATTGCAGTTTATAATGACAAAAATGAGTTTATGGGAATATCCTATGTAAATGAAAGAGGTTTCTTAATAAGCAGAAAGCAGTTTATGATTTTGGAGGGTTAACCTTTTGAATGTAATATACGATTTAGATGAGGAAATTACTCCCGATGAAAGAGCTGTGGCACTGGGTTTTTTTGACGGAGTACATTTGGGGCATAAGGCAGTTTTAAATAAAGCTGTTAAATACAAGGAAAAATATTTGCCTTGTGCATTTACATTTGTAATGGACAAGGACTTTCGCCCTGAAAAAAAGAAAAACAGTCTTGCGGTACAGACTGAGGAAGAAAAATTTAACTGTATGGAAAATTTAGGGATAAAAGAAGCCTTTTGCCCTGATTTTTCTTCATTTATGAGCCTTTCCCCCGAAGAATTTGCTGAGGGGATACTTATAAAAAAATTTAATGCAAAGGTTATTTCCTGTGGCAGAGATTTTCGTTTTGGGAAAAAGGCCAGGGGAGATATTAACTTTTTAAAGTCAATATGTGAAAAGCACAATATTATTTTGGAAATTGCGGAGCCTGTTCTTTATAAAGATGAAATAATAAGCTCTACAGCTATAAGACAGGCTATTTCCGAAGGAAATATGAACAAAGCTACAAATATGTTAGGTCGATATTATTCCATAAAAGCTCCGGTTATACATGGAAAACAGCTTGGAAGAACAATCGGTTTTCCAACTATTAATCAGAGAATACCCGAAAATCATACAATTCCTAAATTCGGAGTTTATGCTGCAATAATAACTATTCCTGATGGCAGAAAATATGCTGGAGCTGTCAATGTGGGAGTAAAGCCAACAGTGGGCAGTGATGAGGTTTTAGCCGAAACATATATTTGCGATTTTCACGAGGACTTATACGGAAAAACCGTAAAAACTGAGTTTGTGGAGTTTTTAAGAGGGGAACAAAAATTTGAGAGCTTAGAGGAACTTTCAAATGCAATTAAAAGAGATTCTGAAAAATCCAAAGAAATTTTCATAGGGATTTCAGAAAACGAAAGGAAGAATTAGAGATGAACTCTACACAGGAAGAATTGGGCACACAGCCTGTCGGCAAGCTTTTGGTAAAGCTTGCTACACCAGCGATTACAGCACAGATTATCAACGCACTTTATAACATAGTTGATAGAATGTACATAGGACATATGGAGGGAACCGGGGCTTTGGCACTTACAGGCGTAGGTCTTACATTCCCAATTATTATGATTATCTCAGCCTTTTCAGGACTTATTGGTATGGGCGGTGCTCCAAGAGCCTCCATTAAAATGGGCGAAAAGGATAATGATGGAGCTGAAAAAATCCTCGGCAACTGCTTTATGGCACTTATTTATATTTCCATAGCACTTTCCGTTATTTTCAGCATATTTAAAAAGCCTTTGCTTTATATGTTTGGCGCTAGTGATGCTACAATTGAGTATTCTATGGCTTATCTTCAAATTTATTTGATGGGTACACTTTTTGTACAGCTTACTATGGGTATGAACGCATTTATTACAGCACAGGGCTTTGCAAAAACTAGTATGTATACTGTTTTAATTGGTGCTGGATTTAATATTGTGCTGGACCCTATCTTTATTTTTGGATTTAAAATGGGAGTTAGAGGTGCAGCTACTGCAACAATTTTATCACAGGCAATTTCAGCAATTTGGGTTCTTTGCTTTTTATTCGGCAAGAAAACAAATCTTAAAATTAGAAAAGAAAATCTTAAAATTAAATGGTCAATACTTTCTCCAGCCATTGCTCTCGGACTTTCTCCATTTGTAATGACATCCACCGAAAGCCTTGTAAATATTGCACTTAATTCAAGCCTTCAAAGACTTGGGGGAGATGTTTATGTAGGAGCTATGACAATTATCGGCAGCCTTATGCAGGTTTGTATGATGCCAATGCAAGGTCTTTCTCAAGGAGCTCAGCCTATTATAAGCTATAACTACGGTGCAAAAAACAGTATTAGAGTAAGAAGAACATATAAGCTTCTTTTAGCATCCTCATTTACTTACGCATCAGTTATGTGTGCATCAATTTTACTTTTTCCAAAGGTATTTATTTCAATATTTACAAATGACCCAGCAGTAACAGAAGTTACTATTTGGGCTGTGAGAATATTTATGTGTGGAGTATTCGCAATGGGTATTCAAATAGCTTGTCAGCAAACAATGGTTTCGTTAGGTCAAGCAAAAATCACCCTGTTCCTTGCACTTTTGAGAAAGGTATTCCTTTTGATTCCATTGGTTTATATCATTCCAGCTGTATTTAAAAACGGCGTTACAGGTGTATTCCTTGCCGAACCTATTGCTGATATTACAGCTTCAACAATCACACTTATTTGCTTTATAGCTACATTCCCTAAGCTTATGAAACAAATTGAAACTCCTGAACTTGAAAAAAAGCCTGAAACTAAATAATTTAAGAGGTATTAACATGGCAGATAAACGCGAAAATATAAGAAATTTTTGTATAATTGCTCATATTGACCACGGTAAGAGTACTCTTGCCGACAGAATTTTGGAGAAAACCAGAACTGTGGCTCAAAGAGATATGTCTTCTCAGATTTTGGACAATATGGATATTGAAAAGGAAAGAGGTATTACTATTAAAGCAAGAGCAGTATCCCTTGAATATACTGCCAATGACGGTAAAACCTATAATTTTAATCTTATTGACACTCCAGGTCATGTGGACTTTAACTATGAGGTTTCCCGTTCACTTGCAGCCTGTGAGGGCGCAATTTTAATAGTTGACGCTTCCCAAGGCATTGAGGCTCAAACTCTTGCTAATACTTATTTGGCTATTGAACATGATTTGGAGCTTTTACCCGTGCTTAATAAAATAGATTTACCCTCTGCCGAACCGGAAAGAGTGGCAAATGAAATCGAAGATGTAATCGGCATACCAGCTCTTGATGCTCCAAGAATTTCTGCTAAAAATGGTATTAACATTGAAGAAGTGTTAGAAAGAATAGTAACAGATATTCCAGCTCCAAAGGGAAATGACGATGAACCCCTTAAGGCACTTATTTTCGACTCCTACTATGACAGCTACCGCGGTGTAATTGTTTATGTAAGAGTTATGAGTGGTGTGGTAAAAGCGGGTATGAGAATTAAAATGATGGCAAGTGGTGCTGAATTTACCGTTGTAGAGGTTGGCACAATGGGAGCTACTACAATGAACCCTAAGGGCGAACTTTTTGCAGGTCAGGTAGGCTATATAACAGCCAGCATTAAAAATGTAAAGGATACCACAGTAGGTGATACAGTTACAAATGCCGAAACTCCTGCAGATAAGCCACTACCCGGCTATCGTAAAGCAAATCCAATGGTATTCTCCGGTGTTTATCCTGTGGATGGTGCCAAATACCCCGATTTAAGAGATGCACTTGAAAAGCTTCAATTAAATGACGCCGCTTTAAGCTATGACCCTGAAACCTCCATAGCTCTAGGCTTTGGCTTTAGATGTGGATTTTTGGGACTTCTTCATATGGAAATTATTCAGGAAAGATTAGAAAGAGAATTTAACCTTGACCTTATTACCACTGCGCCAAGCGTTGAATATAATATTGAGCTTACAGACGGAAAGAGAATTGTGGTTGATAACCCTACTAATTACCCTGACCCACAAACCATAGCAAAAGCGGAGGAGCCTATTATTAAGGCAAGTATATTTACTCCCACACAGTATATCGGAAATATTATGGAGCTTTGTCAGGACAGACGAGGCACATATATTGATACCAAATATCTTGATGCAGATAGAGTGGAACTTCACTATATTCTCCCACTTAACGAGGTTATTTACGACTTTTTTGATTGCTTAAAATCTCGCACAAAGGGTTATGCGTCCTTTGACTATGAGCTTAAGGGCTATCAGCAGTCAAAACTTGTTAAACTAGATATTCTTCTTAATGGAGAGCCTGTGGATGCCCTTTCATTTATTATCCATGCTGATAAAGCTTATGAAAGAGCCAGAAAAATGGTTGAAAAACTAAAAGAAAATATTCCACGCCAAATGTTTGAAATTCCAATTCAGGCAGCAATCGGCGGAAAGGTTATTGCCAGAGAAACTGTTAAGGCTATGAGAAAAGATGTTCTTGCAAAATGCTACGGCGGCGATATTACCCGTAAAAAGAAACTGCTTGAAAAGCAGAAAGAGGGTAAAAAGAGAATGCGTCAATTCGGCAGTGTAGAAGTGCCTCAGGAAGCATTTATGGCTGTGCTTAAACTGGATGAAAATTAAAACAGGCAAGTAAAATTGTGGCATTTGTATTTTAGTACAGGGACTATTCGTATAAAAATCTGAATTTCCCCCAAGGTAATTGACAAATGTAGTTTAGCGTGATATTTTTATTATAGTATTATAGTATCATAATATTATAATAAAATATAAATGGAGGTAAACTATTATGACAAATATGACTGAGGGAAAAACTAAAGAAAAGAAGATTGTTCTAACTACAATTATAACAATAGCGGCAGTGTTTGTTGTTTTAGCAGTAGCATATTTTCATTGGCAATATGTTATACCTACATTGCCTATTTTGTCGGTTGAGTCAGGTGTTATATCTGATAATGATTTAGAAACAGCACAAGGGATTCTTGAGGAAAACAATATCAGATATGAAATAACTGAAGATAAAAAGTTTGTTTTGGTAAATCAATTACAAGCAGTAAAAGCAACAAATTGTTTAAAAGGTATTTCTTTTGAATGTGATTTATTACATTTTGACAATGAAGTTTAGTTACAAATCCAAAGAAAAACACGATAAATAATTTTACAGCATTAAAGATTATTACAGGAGAATTATTATGAATAGTATGTACAACAAAATTGCAGCAAAAATTTTTGGAATGTCGTTACTGGTTTATGTGGCTTTTATACCAATAATTTACTGTAGCTGGAACTTTTTTGACATCAGTGCAGCACGAATATTTCAGGTGATAGAATTTGTTATTATTGTTGTCCTAAGTTTATTTATGAGAAAAAAATATAATGAAGATTTAAGTAATGATCTTTTTGCCAGATATAAATATTTTTCTGTCTTTTTAATTTTTCTTATCATTGCTGTTGTGGTAAACATTAATGGCATACCTCAGGATTATTTTTCAGTAATAACATCAGATTATATTACACCCAATTTAACTTATGTGGTTTTATTTCAATTTTTAAATTCTTATATTCTTCAAACTACACTGATAGCATTATGTTTGGTATTTTGTAATTTTAAAAAAGTAAAAGCTAAAATTCCCTCAGCAGTTAAATAATAATTTTTATAATTTTATATTAAGGAAAGGGCTGTAAAAAAACACAGCCTAAAAAGAAGGACTGTAATCCCTAAAATAGTAGAGATTACGGCCCTTTTGTGATATAATTTATTTGTAATGAAAAACCATATCAATTAAAATTACCACTAAAAATTGAAAAAATAATTGAAATTTCTGAACTAGTATATACATTCAATGAGGTTTTAGAGCGTATTGACCTAAATAAACACATTGTTTTTAAGGAAAGTAGGACAGGCCGTAAAAGATATAATCCAGAAGTCTTACTGAAAGTTATAATTTTTGAATTATAACTGATTTCTTGTGGTTTCAATCTTAATAAATATCATTTGAAACGGCATTTGGTAAAATCAGTTGCATAGTTTTCAACAAGTTATTTCAAGCTGTCCAAAGCTAAAACTGACAGATTCATCTATCGGTTTGTTTAGTATACTCTAAAATACTGAAATTTTAGAAAATCTAAATATTTACTATAGAAAAATCAATATTTAAGCATAAAATTATCAGGGACTTACTTTTGGCAGTAAGCCCCTGTTTTGTTGGTCTTTTTTTACAACCCATTTCTTATTATACTGGTAATATAATTTTTTCAAGGCTTTTACTACTGTAAAAGTCAGCTTTTAGATTATTTCCGTCAATTTCTATTATGCAAAAGGAATTATCTCCGCTGCGGCTTCTGGAAACACTTCCAGGATTAATGATATATCTTCCTGCAAATTCTTCCAAATATGGCACATGAGTATGTCCAAAAAGTCCTACATCATATTTATTTTCTTCAATAAACTTTTTATATTCTATTTTACTAAACCCCACCTTAAAATAATGTCCATGACAAGCATAAAACTTTTTATTTTCTGCCTCAAAAACTAATTCCTCAGGCTGATTGCCTAAGTCGCAATTTCCTCTTACAGAATAATACTTAACATCATATACATCAGCTGCTTCCTCAAAACTGTCTGCTCCATCTCCTAAATGTACAAACAAGTCTACTGTGCTATGGAATTTTGCAATAATTTCAATGCAATCAGCAAAGCTGCTGTGATTATCAGACATAGCTAAAATCTTCATTTTGCATCCCTCCCATAATTTAAAAGACAACTTTTTATATTTACTGCATATACTATTATATAATTATTTTTAAGGTGGCGGTTTATATGAATAATAATCAAAATCAAATTAATTTTATTTTAAATGAGCTGAGTAAACAAATAGGAGCTAATCCTAATCAGCTGCAAAAAGACCTTAAAAGCGGAAATATCAATGGTATTTTAAACAATCTTCCCCAGAATGAGGCTAAAAAAATCAATGATATTTTATCAAGCCCCAAGGCTCTAAATGATTTATTAAATACCAAAGAGGCAAAAAATCTTATGGAAAAATTAAACGGAGGCAGATAATATGTCAGATTTGACTTCTAAAATAAATGAAATTTTAAACAGCGAAGAGGGTATGCAACAGGTTCGCAATTTAGCAAGCTCTTTAGGACTTACTCCGCCTCCTGAAAACAAAGGGGCGGAGACAGCTCCTGCTGACACAGCTAAAAGCAATCAAAATCCTGCTGTAAACACCGATATGCTTATGAATTTGCAAAATATTATGTCCAATCTAAATACCGATGACGGCAATTCCTCACTTTTACAGGCTTTAAAACCTCATTTAAGCGAGGATAGGCGTAAAAAAGTGGATGATGCCGTAAAAATTATGCAGCTTGTAAAATTATTTCCAATTTTAAAGCAAACTGGGCTTTTCGGCGGTGATAAAAATTGATTAATGGAAATATATCCTATTCCTCCGATGATTTCTTAAAAATGCAGCAAGATGCTGTAAATCGTGTCCGAGAAATGCAAAAGAAAGCGGATGCAAAATTAAATGCAAGCAATCAAATTTCATCAAATAATATAAATCCATTGGATTTTCCACCTGTTAACACAAGCTCGGTGCAAAACAGCTTTAAAAACTCCATAGGTCAAAATTTAAACAGCACCATGGAAAATTTATCTTCACTTCCTAAAAAAGCTCTTTCATCCATAAGCGGAGTTTTAGAAAATTTGGGAATAGACAATGATAAGCTGCTTATTATTTTACTTATATTAATTTTAGCCAATGATGAGGGCGACAAAACATTGATTTTAGCTCTTTTTTATCTTTTGTTCTAAAATCATATCCATTCGTTCCTTAGTCATTTCATATTTTAATATATCCCAATATTTGTTTTTATAGTAATAATCATTTAAGCGTTTGCCATTTCGAGCAAACCCCAATTTTTCTAAAAGCCTTCTGCTTGCTTCATTAAACTCAAATACCTCTGCTTCTATTTTATTAACCATATTAAATCTATAAAGGGCGGGAATAATTGTATTTAAAGCCTCATAGCAATAACCCTCACGATAATGCGAAACCATACCATAGCTAAGCCAGCATCTTTCATGCTCATCGTCCATCCAACCAAGTCTTATGTAGCCTATGGGGATGAAATCCTCCTTTAATTCAAGTATTACATACATATCCCCTGAAATAAAAGTATTTCTTATATCATTTCTTTGATTATTTTCCGTTATTTTAGTATCAAGTCCAACTGACATTTCTCTTAATTTAAACATTGATTTCCAACGACTTAGCATAAGTGCATCATCCTCAGAAACACTTCTTATGCGAAGTCTTTCTGTATATAAATATTCTCCCATATTATCACCCAATATATATCCGTATTTTATATTTCTTATATATTATAATACATTTGTCTCGGTTTTTCCATTACAAAATTATATTAGTTAATATAGACTTTATTCTAAAATTTATGTTATAATTATCTTTATGAATAAAATATTAAATAACGGAGGGTATTGTTAATGTCAACTAAAAGGCAAAAGCACCACAATAAAAATCATAGCTCTATATCAGCAAATAAAATTTCCAAAACAGATAATGTTAAAAAAGCTCAAAATAATATTAGAAAAGAAAATAGTCCCCGTAAAACCTCAAGAAGAAAGCAAAACAAAAGCAAATTTTCTCCATATACTATAGCTTTGGTATGTATGGGTACTATTGCAATAAGCTTAGCCTCATTTTCGATTTTTACAAAAATTTCAGGAACGCAGGATATCGTTTTGGAGAATCCCTCCGATGTTTCCTCATCATCTGAAATAGCTTCCTCTGAAAGCTCAGAAATCAGTATCGACGAGGCAGCATCCTCAGAAATTCCCGATACCCCCACTATAACGGATATCGAGGAGGCACCCAAAGAAAAGGTTTCCGACATAGCCCTTAGTGGCGAAACTTTAAATAGTATTCTCACAGAAAGAACAGGAGTAAATGAAAATGGTGCTACTGTAGGTAAACCCTCTATTCCAACTAAGATATTAAGTCAAAAGCTCTCTGTTTCCCCAATGACACACAAGCCTAAGGATGAAAAATACGAGAATAAAGAAAATGAAAGCAATACAGATAAAAAAGGAATCAGCTTTAGCAGCAGGGCTGAAGAAAAGCAGCCTGAAAAATCCGAACAGGCATCCTCCTCTAAGCAAAACGAGGGAAAAGAGCCTGAAAAGCCTGAAGAGGAACCTGATACATCAAAAAATAAATATAAGTATTCGGGATATTCCAACATACCTAAATGGAAAAAGATTAACAGCGATGTAAGAGGCTGGATTGCTATTCCCAACACAAATATAAATTATCCTGTGGTAGTAGGTCCCACCAACAATTATTATGTCAATAAGGATATTTACAAACAAAATAGTCGAAACGGTGTAATATGGGCAGATTCAGATACAAAATTTGGCACAGGAAATCAAATTTCTAAAAATACTGTTATTTATGGTCATAACTGGACAAACTATTCGGCTAATCCACAAATAGGCAGAGAAAGCGATGTAATGTTTGCTCAGGTTACAGCCTTCCACCATTTAGATTTTGCGAAAAAAACTCCTTATTTCTATTATTCCACAGAGGATGAAGAAATGGTATGGCAGGTTTTTGCCGCATTCTACACAGAGGAATCTTTTAATTATCTTGTCAGCGATGGCAGCAGCGAATATATGAGAAATCTTATAAGTGAAGCAAAAAAGAGAAGTTTGCATAATTACGATATTGATGTAAACGAAAACGATAAAATTGTTACTCTCTCCACCTGCACCCGTGCTTATGGTCCTACCTCCAAACAACGCTTTGTAGTTATGGCAAGAAAGCTTCGCCCTGGCGAAAAACCCTTTACTCCGAATATTACAGCTAATCCTAATTTCAAACGCCCTAATATTCAGTAAATTTTAAAAATATTAAAAAAACTATTGACAATGGGGATTTTGTGGTATATAATGATTAAGCTGTCATCCAAAGACAGCAGGTGTTAATAACTGAAATGGCTTGATTGCCTGCCTGCCGAGGAAGATATATAAAGTTTATCTTTGATTTTTCATTTTGTTACTTTATGCTTCTTCTGCTGTGCGGGAGAAGCGTTTTTAGTATATAAAAATTCTGGGAGGTGAAAGATTTGCCAAGCGAAAAAGTTTTAGAACAAAAGAAATTAGCTGTTAGTGAAATAAAAGCTAAGTTGCAAAACTCTGTTGCAGGTGTAATCGTTGACTATAAGGGAATTAATGTTGCAGACGATACAAAATTGCGTAAGGAATTGCGTGAAGCAGGTATCGAATATGCAGTAGTAAAGAATACTCTTTTGAGATTTGCTGCTAAGGAAGCAGGATTTGATGCACTCACAGATGTTCTCGAGGGAACAACAGCTCTTGCTGTTTCCAACGATGACCCTGTTGCTGCTGCTAAAATCCTCAACAAATACGCAGAAGATTCCAAGGGTAAATTCTCCCTTAAGGCTGGTTATGTTGAAGGTAAAATCCTCGACCAAGCAGGTTTGCAAAACCTTGCTAAATTGCCAAGCAAAGAACAATTGCTCACTCAATTGCTCAGCGTACTCAATGGTAATATCAGAGGACTTGCTGTTGCTCTTAATGCTATTGCAGAAAAAATGGGCGAAGGCGAAAGCGAAGCTGCTGCTGAATAATTGCAGCTATATAAAATGTGCAAAAAGTACAACAAAAATTAAAATTAAAAATTAGGATTATGGAGGTATATTACTATGGCTTCTGAAAAAATAGTAAAATTTATTGACGAAATTAAAACTCTCAATGTTATGGAACTTGCTGATTTGGTAAAGGCAATCGAAGAAGAATTCGGCGTTTCTGCTGCTGCTCCTGTTATGGTTGCTGCTGCTGGTGCTGCTGCTCCTGCTGCTGAAGAAAAGACAGAATTCGATGTTATCTTGGCTGACGCTGGTGCTTCTAAGATGGGCGTAATCAAGCTCGTTAAGGAAATCACAGGTCTCGGACTTAAGGAAGCTAAGGCTATCGTTGACGAAGCTCCTAAGGCTATTAAAGAAGGCGCTTCCAAGGCTGAAGCTGAAGACATCAAGGCTAAGCTCGAAGAAGCTGGCGCTAAGATTGAACTCAAGTAATTTTATTTACTTATTAAAAAACGCTGTTTTAAAAGCAGCGTTTTTTTGTTGCAATAAAATATGAGATTTTATCCACTTAATATATGAAAGTAATTATATTTATGAGGAGGAATATTCATGAAAAAGAAACTATTGGCATTTATATTGGGTTTTACCCTTATACTAACAGCCTGTGGCGCATCTTCATCATTTGATAAAGCATATCCTGAACAGGCAAATGAAGCTCAAAGCAGCATCGCTATGAGCGAAGAAATAGGTTTTGATGAGGTATCAAAAAATGATATGGTTATCAGTGAAAAAAATAGCTCAGCAACTTCTGATACCAAAGTGGATATGCCTCGTAAGCTGGTTAAAAATAGTAATTTGAACTTGGAAACAAAGGAATTCGACAAGGGACTACCTTACTTATTAGCTTTAATTGAAGAAAATGGTGGATACATTCAAAACCAAAGCACCCGAAACAAAAGCTTATACAACAAAAACGAAAGATTTTGCCGTGAAGCAACCATAGTCGCCCGTATACCTGCGGAGAATTTTGAAGCTACTGAGGACAAAATCAGCGAAAACTTCAATATCACCTATAAAAATGATTACATAGATGACATAACTGATAATTACTATGATACACAGGCACATCTAAATACATTGCAGCTTCAGGAAAAGAAACTATTAGAGCTTTTGGACAAGGCAGAGGAGCTTTCCGATATAATAGAGCTGGAAAAAGCCTTGGCAGAGTGCCGTGCAAACATTGACTCCTTTACTGGAAAGCTAAAGCGTATGGATAATCAGGTTGCCTTTTCCACTATAAATATCACTCTGAATGAAGTTATAGAGTATCAAGACAGCTACAATGCTCCACTTACATTTAGTGAGAAAATCAAAAACAGCTTTGCAATTAGTGGAAGACATCTTAAAAATTTCTTCTCAGGACTTTTATTCTTTGCCATCGAGGATTTGCCTGTGATTATCCTACAAATTGGAATAATCGCTATTGTAGTAAGGTTTATTGTAGTTATTATAAAAAAAATAAAAAAATCCATAGTAAAAAAATCCAGTATAAAAACAACAAAACCTGAAATAGCAGAAAATAAAGATATAGAAAATAAGTAAAATAATTATTATTTATCTAACAAATTTAAAAACATTAAAAGGATTTCATCTAAAAAGGTGAAATCCTTTTTCAATTAAGCTAAATATTATATTATTTATATAAAGAGAAAATTTATCATATATTGTAAAATATAAATAATTATGATAAAATTAAAGTGAAATCTTTTTATGAATGAAAGGAATGATATTATGAAAATGTCAAGCTGGAGTAAATTGGGAATAAATACCTCAAAGTTAGGGTTTGGCGCTATGCGTCTGCCTAAGGACAAAGATGGCAATATTATTCAGGAAGAAGTAAATGAAATGGTAAAATATGCTATGGAACATGGCATTAACTACTATGACACCGCCTATGTATATGGTAATGGAGCCAGTGAACTGGCTCTCGGAAAGGCACTAAAGCAATTTGATAGAAAGGACTTCTTCTTAGCTGACAAAATGCCTCTTTTTAACCCTAAGGGTGAAGATTATCTTGAAAAAACCTTTAACACCTCTTTAACACGCCTTGGCACAGACTATGTGGATATGTATTTAATGCATTCTCTCCGCAAAAATTCAGTTAAAAATATGGTAAACTTAGATGCTATTAACTGGGCGGTGGAAAAGAAAAAGCAGGGTAAAATTAAATATATAGGCTTTTCCATACATGATGATTATGATACACTTCTTGAAATATTAGACCTTTATGACTGGGATTTCGTACAAATCCAATATAACTATATGGACATAGATGACGCTCCAGGAGAAAAGGGATATGAAGAGCTTAAAAAGAGAAATATACCTATAATGATTATGGAGCCTCTTAAAGGCGGCATATTAGCTGATATCCCTGAAAAACTCAACGAACCCTTCAGATCCTTGGGCGGCAGCAATGTAAGCTACGGCTTTAGATGGCTTGCTGAAAAGGATGGCATAGCTACAATTCTTTCAGGTATGAGCAATATGCAGCAGCTTAAGGACAATATAGAAGTATTTGAAAATTTAACTCCTTTAAAGGATGAGGAATACAGGGCTATCGAAGAAGTTAAGCAAAACATTAAAAATGCTCAGAAAATTCAATGTACCGGCTGTGAATACTGTGTTCCCTGCCCTCACGGTGTGAAAATTCCTCAGCTTTTCAAGGCATGGAATGTAAGTGCTATGAGAAGTGGAGATAACTGGATTAACCACGGGGATATTGATTATGAAAATGCAGAGCTTTGTATTGGCTGTGGACTTTGTGCTACAAAATGTCCTCAACATTTTGATATTCCTGCAAAAATAAAGGAACTTTTGTCAGAAAAAGACAGGTAGAAAATTCACCTTAAAATTTAGTTAAAATTTGTTGAAGTTTTTTTCACTTCGGCAATTAGAATATATTTAATGAATTATTAATAATGCTTTATAACGATTACTTACAAAGATAAAAAAATAAAAAGTCGGATTTTTGTTCGACTTTTTATTTTTTCTCTAAAATCACTAAAATTATATAAAAAAAATCGCTGTTTATTGTATTGACAAAATCGCAAAACTGTTCTATTATATAAAAGCAGCAAATACAACATATAGTTGTTTTTCTGTGATTATATAACTATATATTGTATATTAGACAATTATTAGGTTAAAGTGTCAAAATCTAAGCTCGATAAAAAATATATAAAAGCATCTCATTTATGGCATTCTTTAGCCTTTATTTTATAATCTAAAACTATTATTTTCAGGCAAAAATAAATTGATATTTTTTAATTTACAATGATAATCATCTGGAAAAACGGAAGGGGTACATAATTATGATCAGTCAAATTACTAAAAGAGACGGCAGAAAGGTCGCTTTCGATATTACTAAAATTTCAGACGCAATTTTTAACTCTGCAAAATCTCTCGGCGGTCAGGACTATGAAATGGCTAAGGATTTGGCTGAACAAACTGTTAAGTATTTGGAAGAAAATATTGCCGATAAGGAGCCCTCTGTGGAGCAAATTCAGGATGCAGTAGAAACCGTGCTTATCAAGAACGGGCACTCCCGCACAGCTAAGGAATTTATTCTTTACAGAGCAGAGCGCACCAGGATTCGTGAAATGAACACAAGGCTTATGAAAACCTTTGAGGACCTTACCTTTAAGGATTCCTGCGACAATGATATAAAAAGAGAAAATGCAAATATTGATGGCGACACAGCTATGGGTACAATGCTCAAATACGGCAGTGAAAGTGCTAAACAGTTCTATCATATGTTTATGCTTAATCCCGAACATTCTAAAGCTCATTTAGAGGGTGATATTCATATCCATGACCTTGATTTTTACGGACTCACAACTACATGCTGTCAAATCGACTTAGACAAGCTTTTTACAGGTGGCTTTTCCACAGGACATGGTTTTCTCCGTGAGCCTAACGACATTCAAACCTATGCTGCTTTAGCTTGTATTGCTATTCAGTCCAACCAAAATGACCAGCACGGCGGTCAAAGTATTCCTAACTTTGACTATGCACTCTCTAAGGGAGTTAAAAAGACTTTTAGAAAGCACTACATCTCTAACTTAGGTAAATTCCTTGAGCTTGAGGAAATAGCTGAAGACGGCGGTGCAAGGGCTAAGGAAATTGTCGATAAGATAAAGGAAAAATATAATCTTATTCCCTCCTTGGAAAATGACGATGAATACAATGCAAAGCAAAAGGAACTCCTTTTGGAAATAACAGATGAAAAAATGGCTGATAAAGCCACAAAATTTGCTAAAAAATATGCTTTAAAGGAAACAGATGCCTCCACTCATCAGGCTATGCAGGCACTTGTACATAACCTTAATACAATGCACTCCCGAGCAGGTGCTCAGGTTCCGTTTAGCTCCATTAACTATGGTACAGACACCAGTGCAGAGGGCAGAATGGTTATTGCAAACCTTTTAAGAGCTACTGAGGAAGGACTTGGCAACGGCGAAACACCTATCTTCCCTGTTCAAATTTTTAAGGTTAAGGAAGGCATTAACTATAATCCAGAGGATAAAAACTACGATTTATTCCGTCGCTCTATGGAGGTTTCCGCAAAACGCCTTTTCCCTAACTATTCCTTCATAGATGCTCCTTTTAATCTTCAGTACTATAAAGAGGGGCATCCAGAAACAGAAATTGCCTATATGGGATGCCGAACCCGTGTAGCAGCCAATGTTTATGACCCATCTAAGGAAATTATGTACGGCAGAGGTAATTTGAGCTTTACCTCTATAAATCTCCCACGACTTGGCATTAAGGCAAAGGGCGATATTGATTTCTTCTTTGAAATGCTGGACAAGGAAATTGATTTAGTATGTGAACAGCTTTTAGAAAGATTTAAAATTCAGTCCTCTAAAAAAGTGAAAAACTCTCCTTTCCTTATGGGACAGGGCGTATGGCTCGATTCTGACAATCTAAACTGGGACGATGAAGTGGGCGAGGTATTAAAGCATGGCACACTTACAGCAGGATTTATCGGACTTGCAGAATGTCTTACAGCTCTTATAGGAAAGCACCACGGAGAAAGTGAAGAGGCTCAAAAGCTGGGACTTGAAATTGTAGGCTATATGAGAAAGCGCATGGACGAAAAGAGCCAGGAATATCACCTTAATTTTTCTCTCATAGCTACTCCGGCTGAGGGCTTGTCAGGTAGATTTGTAAATATAGATAAGAAAAAATACGGGCTTATAGAAGGCATTACCGATAAGGAATACTACACTAACTCATTCCATATTCCTGTTAAATTCCCTATTTCCGCATTTGATAAAATTAAGCTTGAGGCTCCTTACCACGCACTTACAAACGGCGGCCATATCACATATATTGAGCTTGACGGCGACCCAACTAAGAATATTGACGCCTTTGAGTCTGTTATTCGCTGTATGAAGGAAAACGGCATAGGCTATGGCTCTGTAAACCACCCTGTTGACCGAGACCCTATTTGTGGATACACAGGTATAATTGATGATGTTTGTCCAAGATGTGGCAGAAGAAGCGGAGAACCTATAAGCGTTGAAAAGCTCCGTGAGCTTAGAAAGAAATATTTTAATATGCCAAACATACCAGGTGTAACATTTTAATATAATTTAAAAAGGAGATTTTTATTATGAACGAAAAACAATTTGTAGGCGAAAATGTAGGCTTTGAAAGAATTAGAAGAATTACAGGCTATCTTGTAGGTACAATGGATAGATTTAACAATGCTAAAAAAGCTGAAGTTAATGACAGAGTAAAGCACAGTACAGCTATGGAAAGATTATAAACAAACAAAATGTGTTCGCATTCCGATTTTATTCAGAGTGCGGACACATTGCAATATGGAGAGATTATAATGATTAGAATTGCGGGAGTTATACGAGAATCTATTGTGGATGGAAAGGGCTTAAGATTTACTCTTTTTACACAAGGCTGTCCACATAGGTGCAAGGGCTGTCATAACCCTGAAACTCACGATATAAATGGTGGCTATGACATATCAGCTGAAAAAATTATTGCAGAATTTAACAAAAATCCTCTGCTGGCTGGAATTACATTCAGCGGTGGAGAGCCTATGCTACAAGCAAAAGAGCTTATCCCTGTGGCCAAGGCTGTAACAGAAAAAGGCAAAAACTGCTGGATTTACAGCGGCTGGACCTTTGAGGAGCTGCTTTCTAAAAATGATGAAAGCATAAATAAGCTTTTATCTCTTTGCGAGGTTTTGGTTGACGGAAAGTTTATAGAGGAAGAAAAGGATCTCAACTTGCTTTTTAGAGGCAGTAAAAACCAAAGACTTATAGATTTAACAAAATCCTTAAAGGAAAATTATGCAATTTTATATGAGGAATAAAAAAACATCTGATTTATTAAATTTAAAGTAAATCAGATGTTTTTATCTTTATATAAGCGTAATTTTTTCGCTGTTTTATTGCATAGGCTTTGTAATATTTTTGTTAATTTCTTTTTACCTCTTTATTTTTATTTGTAAATGAGTTATAATTATTATGTAAACAAACAATTACAAGGAGGAATAATAAAATGAAAAAAATATTTTCAATTGTTTTGGCGTTGGCAATGATTTTTAGCTTATCAATTAACGCTTTTGCTGCAAACAACAGTTACAGCACAGACTACAAATTTACTGATTCAAAAGGTAAAGAAATTTACTCTGTTGCTGCAGGAGAATCCACTCGAATTTATCTGCGTGATAGAGATGATGACAAGCTTGTGAGTATGAAAAATGTTAAAATTTATCGAGGAGAGGGATTAGCTACATTGAGTCAATCCAGCTCATACTCTTTCTCTTTGTCAGTAAATAATCTTGCCACTAAAGGTGATATTATTGCCATAGCATTCGAGTATCGTGATTATGACAAAAAAGAATGGGTATATGACATAAAGGAAATTCAAGTAGGCAATTATTATAACGGCGGCAGCTTCACTGGTTCATTGGATGATGTTAATTACAGCGTTGATGATTACGGCGATTTAGCTGAATTTGACCCTGCTTATAGAGATGATATCTATATCGGCTTTGATAGAGACAGAATTATTTACAAGGCAAGTACAAGTCCAAGCAGATATAAATTCAACTTAGAATATAACAGATATGATAACTATGGTATTTCTGATAAATACCCACGAATTTACTGCGATTTCTTCAATGTTGTAAATAAGCCTACCTTTGCACAAACAGGAACTCTTTATTTCGATACCGATTTGAAATATGTATATTCCGTGGATGAGCATGGCAAGTTATCCAGCATTCCTGCACGCAGAGAAGAGCATAATAATAGGTCATATCTTGCTATCCGCACATCAAAACTTGGAAATTATGTAATTTCTGAAAAACCATTGGTAGGTTCATCAGGAATTGCAAGTGGTTATGTAGATTATGATGTAGATATAGAGGGTTCTGACGCATATTTCGACCCAAGAGGAAACGAAGAAGTATTAATAGGTTTCTATGACAATTCCATTACTTATAATGCCACTATTACTCCTAACAGATACAGATTTAATTTAAGCTATAACACCACAGATAAATACGGAATTGCATTAAAAAACCGCAACGCATACTGTGAATTTTTCAATGTTTCTGCTAAGCCTACATTTGGAAAAATGGGTACACTTACATTCTACACAAACCTAAGATACATTTATTCCATAGATAGCGACGGAAATCTCACAAAATTAACCCCTGAAATAGATACATATAATAAAACCCTATCTATAAACACATCCTACTTAGGCTCCTATGTACTTTCTGACAAGCCTCTAAGAAATGTTTCTAATCAAAGCAGCTCATCAAGCAGCTCCCAGAATAAGCCGTCTACTCCATCCACTCCTACACAGCAGGGCAGTACTACAAAGCTAAATGTAGCAGCATCAAATATAAGCTCTGCAAACAGAGAGGGCAAATACGCTATTGTTAAGCTCGATGGCGACAAGGTTTACACCAGCGGCAGCGATTTAGCCTCCGCAGGTAAAGCACTTACATATGGCGAAAAGCTAATTCTCAGAAGAGTTGACAACAAGCGTGTAATCTATCAATGGTACATTGATGCTAAAAATGCCTCTAAGGCAGCCTCCCGCTTAGAACTCGGTATGACTGTAAACGACAAGGCAGTTAAGGCTAAGTTTGAAAAATGGTTTAGCAACAAGGTTTCCGTGGTTACATTTAACCACAAGGGAAATATGGGTATTAACCCAAGCGTAGCTGTAAAGCTTGATTTAACAGGTCTTGATAAGAATAATTTGACAGCTTACCTCTATAATCCTGCAACAAATACATATAAGCAAATGACAAATGCTAATATCTATGTAGATTCAGCAGGTTATACACATTTTAATATAAATGAGGGCGGTTCTGTAATTATTACAAACGGCAAACTTCGTTAATAAAAAAATTTCCCCACTCCTTAGGAGTGGGGATTTTTATTTTAGAAATAGTTTACTGTGGCTGTTCTTTCCTTTGGCTCAAAATCCTTTGTGGTGGCATAGCCTAAGGCTGCTGTTCCCCATACCATATGGCTATCGGGGATATTTAGACTGCGGAGAATTTCTCTGGTGTCAGGGCAATCACAGGTGTTTTTAAGCTGATTTATCCAAACTGAACCAATTCCCAGGGCATTTGCACCAAGGAAGATATTTTCCAATGCACAGGAGCAATCAGCATAGCCATTGCCATTTTCTCGGTCGTTGGATAAAATAATAATACATTTAGAATGGTACATACTGTAATTAGGTCTATCCATATTTTTTTCAATGGATTTTTCTAATTTTTTGATGATTTCTTCATCACGGACAACTGTGAAAATAAAGCTTTGCTTATTCATAGCTGTGGGAGCGTGTAAACCACAGTTTACTATGGTTTTTAAGTCCTCATCTGAGATTTTTTCGTCGGTAAAGCTCCTTACGCTGTGGCGAGAAAGTATGTTTTTAATAGCATCGTTCATTACAAAATCACTCCTTAAAAAAATTTCTATAAAAATCCATTCATATTTTTTCTTTGAGGGTTAAAACTATTATTACACCGTAGGCTTTAAAATATACGGCGTATAGGAGGAAAAATATGAAAAAATTTATATCTGTTTTACTGGCTCTGACGCTGATTTTCTCCCTTTCTGTTACAGCCTTAGCTGAGGATAAGGGTAAAATCACCTTTGGAACGGACAAAAGCGGTGGGGTTTTAAGCAAAAATGAAGTGCTAAAGCCTTGGCAAACCTATGAATTTCCCATTAAATTAAACGGCGAGGTTCTCACCAATGAAATGGGAGATAAATATAAAATTCGCCTTGAAAATATAAAGGGCAAAAATGCTGTCAAGGAAATTAAGGTGCTAAAGGGTGCGGAAAACTACTATCTTAAATTAGAGCTTATGCCCCTTTCCTACACCCAGCAAACCGCCGTGGAATACCGTCTTACTATGACTAATGATACTGAAAAGCTAACTGGTGATTTCGGCTTTATGGCGGGATTTCCCAGCGTGTATGACGATTATATAAATAATCTTTCCGCTGGGGAGGATATTAGAGTAAATAACGACTTCCCAGTTTTTACAAGGGAACAGCTAAACCGAATTTCTGAAAAAAACGGCTGGAAAAATGTTAGCTTTGTGGGAGATAACTGGCGATATACTGTAAATGTTACAGATAAGGGCCCAGCTAACTTCCTTTATAACCATAATAACATTGATGACATCATAAGTAAATACCCACAAAACGATTTTCTTTTCTTAAATTTTCCCGCAGGGCCGCAATTTGCCCAAAGCACATTAACTTTGGACCTTGCACAATATGAAAACAGCTTTACCGATAAAATTTACGGCTACTCCTACTATAATGGCAAATTAACACCTCTTGCGGTAAAATTTGATAAGGAAAACCTTACCGCAGAGCTTACTGTTTATGGACTGGGGCAATATCTCATTACAGATAAGCCTCTTTCAGCGGCAGAAATAGGCGGTACAGCTAACCCTAATACAGGTGGCAGGGATATAATAGCTCCTCTTTTTATAGGGCTTATCTCCTCCGCTGTGGGGGCAATAGCTCTTAAAAAGAAAATAAAAGAATAAGGCAAAGCAAAAAGACGAAACTGGGAGAGCAGTTTCGTCTTTTATTTTAGTTAGTAAAGTATCTATATAACTTTATTAAGTTAATTATCTACCTGTAGGAACGTTTGGCTTTTGAGCTGGCTTTTCAACTTCTTCAGAAGGTGTTTCTGTTTCTTCGGAAGGAGCTTCTGTTGGTTCTTCTACAGCGAGGAGATCAGCGTCAGCTAAAACGTAGTTCTTGAGTTGTCTTGTCTTGATAACGAGACCGTTTGTGTTTTCATCGAATTTAGCTGGAACTTCTGTGAGGTTGTTGTCAGCATCGATTTCGTAAACGTGGTAACCCTTGAAGTTTACGCTTTCGCATGTGAATGTCAAATCACCGTGTCTCTTGAATGTTGGTTCGCCCTTGAAGTTGTAGAAGTAGAGGTTGTATGTTGTATCAGCATACTTAGCGTAAACTTCTTCGTTTACGTTAGAGGACAAGTCTACATTGAACTTTGTCATACCTGTTGTATCAACAACGAACTTAGCTGTTTGGTCAATGTGGTCGAAGTAGAATTCTTCAACGCCTTGGTTGCAAAGGTATTCTGTGTAACCCTTTGGTGCAGAAAGAGGAGCGAGAGCTTCCTTAACTACTACATAACGGTCAGAACCATACTTCTTATCATTGAGGTTATCTCTCTTAACGCCTTCGTTTGGAGCAACTGTAGCTCTAAGAACGATATCTTCTTGAGTTGTCTTTGTATTTTCGAGAACAAAGGACATTACCCACTTTTCTGTGATACGGTCAGGAGTATTAGGAATCTTTCTGTCATTTTGTGCCTTGATATTGTTGAGAATGAAACTCTTCATTTCTTCGATTTTCCTAGCTTCTCCTGTAGTTGTAGCTTTAGCCTTAATTACATTGCCCTTAGCATCCTTAATTTCAGCAAATGGGTCGATAATCTTGTAGCCCCATTCATCATTTTCTGGAACGATAGCGATTGCAAAACTCAAATTGTTTTTATTCAAATCTAATTGAGATTTTTCAAAATTCAACTCACTAGCCTTAGGCTTTGCAGCTGGTTCAGTATTGTATGTGAACAACAATTCTACTGAATAGTTGTTGTAATTTGGTACATCTGCAGATGACATGCCCAAAACATCAACCTTATTAGCGTCAATGTACATATTTGCTTGTGTTCTTGGCAATTTTTCCATTCTGTAAATATCTTTCTTGTAGATATTGTTAATCTTGTCGCTCATAACATATTTAACTGTTGGGTCCTTAACTTGAATCTTTTCAATCTTAAGATCCTTAACATTTACTTTGTCGCCACCGAATTGAACATCAACATATGCCTTGTTTCTGAGAACTTCTCTATCGGAAAGGCCATTTGTTTCGAGGTCAATAGTTACCTTACCAGTATATTTGTTGTAATCATAGAATCTTTGTTCGGGTAGAACTACATCTTTGCCATCAATTGTTCTAACAGGGTTGTTAGCTACAATAAGATCCTTATGCAAATCAGCAGGTTCAGCGAAAGCTGTTACTGCCATACCAGCTACCATAGAAGCAGCCAATGCTAAAGAAATAATCTTCTTCATTATAAATTCCTCCAATAATTTTTAAAAATTTTTTCGACCTATGGGTTCTGCCTCTCTCCTTGCGTCCCCCTCTGTCGTTGTTCCTATGATACTCCATTTACTTTCATTTGTCAAGGCTTTTTTGAAATTTTTTTGTAATTATTCTGTAATATTTTAATATATCTGTAATTTAACTATAATTGATAATTCTAACATATGCTTTTTTGTGCATTATTTATGTAATTTAGGCGGTAAAATTTGCTTTGGGGGATTTTCTTCATTAAAGTTATAACAAAACAGTTTCAAACCCAGCAGAGTTTTCAAGATTTTTTCCACCGAATTTTTCACTTTATGAATAAATTTGCTACAAATTATTACAATTAATAAAGCTAATTTTTCCCAAAAGAAAAACCCCCGCAATATTTTTACAGGGGTTTTACTACAATTTTCTTATAATTCGCTTACCGCCAGCATGGCCTCAGCCTCCATAACGGTACTACTTGCCATAATATTGTTGGCGAAAATAACATCATCACTAAATTCGTGCTTTTCTACCTCGGATTTTACAGGCTGAACCTTATCCGGTGTAACACTAAGCTGTGTTATGCCAAGTCCCACCAAAATTCTGATAAGCCTTAGGTCAGAGGCTGCCTCTCCGCATACACAAACGGGGATTTGGTTGCGTTTACCCGCATCCGCTGTCATACTTATAAACCTAAGCACAGCGGGGTGGTAATTTTTAAAGCAGGAAAGAGTGCGACTGCTGTTTCTATCCGCTCCCAAGGTGTACTGAATAAGGTCATTAGTGCCTATACTCAGCATATCCACCTGTCTTGCAATTTCATCGGACAAAATCGCCGCAGAGGGAGTTTCAATCATAGAGGCTAATTTTACGCTTTGGTTAAGCGGGATACTATTCGCCATAAAGAACTCATATTCCTCGTCTATAATCTCTCTAACCCTGATAATTTCATCGGGAGTGCTGACAAAGGGCACTAATATAGTAACCTCCCCGTCCTCGGAGGAAAGAAGTATAGCTCTTATCTGGTCGCGAAGTACCTTTTCATTTTCCAATAAAACTCTTATACCGCGGTAGCCAATATTTCCCGATTTGCCATCCTTGCCTATTACATTGAAAAAATCCTTATCGCTGGAAAAATCGAAAAGCCTAAATACCACAGAATTTCCAGGGGCATTTTCAACTATTTCCTTATAAACTGCCATTTGCTGCTCCATAGTGGGAATACGGCTCATATTGTGAAATAGCATTTCGGTACGGACTAAGCCTATGCCCTCCGCACCCTCACGGCAAGCCCAAGCCACATCCTCCTTAGAAACGATATTCGCCTGAACAGCTATTCTAATACCGTCTATGGTCTTGCCCTCAAGCTCTTTGTAACGCTCCAGCTTTTCCTTTTCTGCATTTAAGTCGCACATCAAATTGTCATAATACTGCATATCCTCGGCTGTGGGGTTAGTTATAACCATGCCGTTCGTGCCGTCAATAATTACAATTTGGTCATCAGCCATACTGTTCATATCCTCTTTGGTACAGGTTACCATAGGGATTTTTAATGACCTTGCCACAATAGCCAAATGGGAAGTAGGACTGCTGGAGGAGGTAATAATACCCACAATTTTGTTTATATCCGCACCCGCCAAGAAAATAGGCGAAAGCATTTCCGCAGTAACCACAGAACCTGCCTGTAAATCATTGGCATCAGCGGATTTATTGCCCGAAAGCAATTTCAAAATCTTATTCATTACGCTGTAAAGGTCGTCCCCACGGCTTTTAAGGTATTCACTCTCCCCCAAAAGCATTGAGTTAATCACCTTTTCAAACTCTGTTTGAATGGCATATTCCGCCTTACAGCTGATAGAATCAATAGTTTCATCCAGCTTTTTCAGCAAATCCTCATCTTTTATCATATACAGATACGAGGTGAGAATATTTCTAATTTCATCGTCATCCTTATATTTTTCAATTAAAGCAAGCTGATACTCCTCTGCAAAATTAAGAGCCTCTCTCACTCTGTGCTTTTCGTTTTCTTTATCCTTTGTGGGACTGAAAAATATATGCTGATTATTATCCTTTACCTTAACAATATTTCCGTAGGATATTCCATCTGACAAACTTACACCATTAAATTTAGCCAAAAATCACACCTCCGATATATGATTATATATTTTATTATTTATTTACACTCCAAGTTGTACCTTCTTTTGTATCTTTCAAAACAATATTTTTAGAAAGAAGTTCATTTCTGATTTCATCAGCCAAAGCATAGTTCTTTTCAGCCTTAGCCCCCTTTCTTTTAGCAATCATTTCTTCTACATATTTAGTGAGCTCTTCGTCAGCACCGCTTTCAGCCTCTTTAAATAAATCAAGGGAAAGCACCTTTTCAAATTCCTCTATCAAAGCTCTCTTTGTAGCGTCATTTGTATCAGCCTTAAGCACATCGTAGAGAGTTGTAATACCCATGGATGTGTTAAGGTCATTAGCCATAGCTGTGGCAAATTTTTCTCTGTATTCATCAAATACAGCCTTATCCACTTCTCCCTCCTTAGAAAGAGCTAAAACTCTATCGTGGAGCTTATTATAAGCTGCCTTTACATTATCCAAAGTTTCATAGCTAAATACCAAAGGATTTCTGTAATGGGACTGCAAGCAGAACATACGATAAACCATAGGGTCGTAGCCCTTTTCCTGCAAAAGTGAAAGAGTTAAAAATTCGCCCTTGGATTTACTCATCTTACCTGTCTTTGTATTAAGGTGATTTACATGGAACCAATGTCCGCACCATTTATGGCCGAGAACAGCCTCACTTTGAGCAATTTCATTTGTATGGTGAGGGAAAATATTATCCACTCCCCCGCAATGAATATCAAGGTTTTCGCCCAAATTCTTCATACTGATAGCAGAACATTCAATATGCCAGCCAGGATAGCCAACGCCCCATGGGCTTTCCCAGCGAAGAGCCTGGTCAGCAAACTTAGACTTAGTAAACCAAAGCACAAAGTCCCCGCTGTTTCTCTTGTTTTCGTCCTCGCTTACATCATCTCTTACCCCAACCTCAAGATTTTCACTGCTGTGTCCTGTAAGGCAGTAGTAATCCTTTAGCTTAGAAATATCAAAGTAAATATTTCCCCCAGCCTTATAAGCATAGTCCTTTTCTATTAATATTGTAATAAGTCTTATGTATTCATCTATATATGAGGTGGCAGGAACAACGATGTCCGGCTTTCTGATATTGAGCTTTTCGCAGTCAGCAAAGAAAGCATTTTCATAGAATTTAGCAATTTCCATTACTGTTTTATGCTCTCTTAGAGCACCCTTTACCATTTTATCCTCGCCCTCATCGGCATCACTTTCAAGATGTCCCACATCGGTAATATTCATAGCTCTTTTTACATCATAGCCTATAAATTTAAGATATTTTTCAAGCACATCCTCCATCATATATGTTCTCAAATTGCCTATATGCGCAAAGTGATAAACAGTAGGTCCGCAGGTGTACATTGTAACCTTTCCAGCCTCGTAGGTCTTAAAAGGGTCTACACTTTTGGTAAGTGTATTGTATAACATAAAGCTTTCCATTATAATCTCTCCTTTAAAAATCCGTATAACCCTGCTGTTAAACGGTTAAATTATAATATACCGAAAATTAAAATTTATCGCAGTATATTTAATCTAATGTTATATGTAATTATATCATAAGTTTTATACTGTTACAAGATTTTAATAAAATAAAAATCGTTCCCGCTGTATTAAACGAGAACGATTTATTTTATTTGTTAAATTTCTTTAATATTACAGCTCCCAGCGTTGTAACTGAGATAACTGCCATTGTTACGGCAACACTTGCCGTAGAAGGCGCTGCCATAGCTGTCATAATCGTGAAAATAGATACCATTGCCGTACACTTCCTTTATGTGATATTGAATTTTCTAAACTCATCTTATCACAAATTTGATACGATTGCAATAGTTTTTTGTTAATTTTGTAATTTTTCTGTAATTATTTATTGAGGCATTCTTTTTAAAGTGATTTTAGATGTTTTTTCTAATTCTTCGTAGTTTATTTTAGTGAATTTGCCAGTCTTAGCTAAATTATTACAAAAAATCTCCGTATTTTCCCCTGTTTCGGAGTAATCCAGCTCTATATGGTCCTTTTGAAAACGAAACATCGTTATTTCGCTGTCCTCTGGAAGTGCAAGAGCTATATCAAAAAATAGCAGTATGTCATTTTTTAAATCAGGAGTTCGCTCATAGGAGCTTTCAAGTGCTGCCAAATTATATGTTACAAACATTTTTGTAAGGCCTTTTTTGTTTTTCAGCTCATAATAGCCTGAAAGTTCCATATTATTTTGCGCTTCCAATAATTTTTCTGTAATCACGCTGTTAATAGGTGGTATTTCGTGGGGAAGAATGCTTCCTATATAATTTCCCCATAATAACACAGTTAGCGCTGCCAAAATAAACAAAAAGGATTTTTTTATCACTGCTTTCACTTAAAATCACCTAAATTAAAAATTATCTTTTTCATACATAATTGCAGAAATAGCCGCCAAGGGTGCGGTTTCGCATCTTAATATTCTTTTCCCCAGGGAGGCAATGTAAAAGCCTTTTTCCAAAGCCATAGTAACCTCTTCCTCCTCAAAACCACCCTCAGATCCTATAAAAACGCCTATGTCCGCTGTGCAATTTGTCATAATGCTTTTAAGAGGGGTAGTAGAATTTTCATAAAAAATTATACCGCTTTTGTTTTCACATTCAGCCAATGCTTCCTTATATGAAATAAGTCCTCTCACCTTTGGAATAATTCCCCTTTGGGACTGCTTTGCCGCCTCAAAGGAAATTTTATTAAATCTCTCCAGTTTTTTTCTAAACGACTTATCATCGGGTCTTGATACACAGCGATGTGTCAGCATAAATACTATTTCCTTAGCTCCAAGCTCCGTAGCTTTTTGTATGATAAGCTCAGCCTTATCTCCCTTTGGCATAGCCATATAAAGTGTTAAATTTATATTAGACTCTGTATCGCTGCTCCATACCTCTGTAATATCACCTGAAACAGTATCTCCGTCAGCATACTGAATTATACCTCTATAATCCTTACCCTGCATATCACAGAGAATGAGCTCATCTCCAACGCTATATCTAAGCACCTTAAAAATATGCTTAGCATCCTCTCCTGTTACAGTAAAGTCCTTTTCATTTATGTTTTCACAAAAAAATCTTGGCATCTACTTACCCCATTTATAAGCCAAAGCAACCCATCCGCCATTAGCCATTCTCTTATCAAGCTTAAGTCCTGCCTTATCCATAGCCTCGGCTACATCTGCTTCTCTTTCCTCGATAATTCCCGAAACAATGATAACACCATCTTCCTTTAGGAATGTGGAAATATCTCCTGAAAGTCTAATAACAATATCAGCTACTAAGTTAGCTGTAACAATATCAAATTTACCTGTTACCTTTTGTGTCAAATCTCCGCAGATAAATTCAATTTCACCTTCGTTATTAAGTGAAGCATTTTCTCCTGCCACTCTTACAGCTAACTCGTCAATATCAACGCCCACAGTTCTGCCTGTTCCAAGCATTCTACCCGCAATAGCTAAAATTCCGCTTCCACATCCCACATCAAGCATTTCCATTTGAGGCTTTACATATTCGTCAAGAAGCTTTACACAAAGTGAAGTTGTGTCATGAGTACCTGTTCCAAAAGCCATACCTGGGTCTAAAGTTATAATTTTTTCGTCAGCTGTTTTTTCATAATGCTCCCAGCTGGGACAAACCACCAATCTATCAGAAAGACGCATTGGGTGGTAATATTTTTTCCAGGCTGTTGCCCATTCCTCCTCAATAACAGATTGTGTATCTATTTCATATTTAATATTTTCCGCAGTAAATCTGTCCTTAAGATAGGAAATAGCCTCCATTGGATTTTCCTCAGGGCTTATATAGATATGGATAATAGCATTTTCTCTGTCCTTTTTAAGCAAATCCTCATCAATAAGGTCAATATGAGCAATCTTAGGTGCTTCGGTGAGTAAATCGGAGTAGTCCTCTATATATATGCCATAGGGAACTGCCATATTACATATATTTTCTGCTTGTTCCACATCAGCATGAGGGATTTTTACATTTATTTCTGTCCAGTCTTTCATTTTAAACATTTCCTTTCTAATTCATATCATTAAATTCATTATAGCTTATTCTGTTATTATTGAGTGCATCCTGCTTTATAAATTCATAGGCCTCTGTTTCTGTTTGAGCATAATAAGGATTTACAAAGAAATTTCCTATTCCAAAAAGCAGTGTTCCTAAAATTCTCCAGCCTAAAAATGATAAATCCAGCATAAACAAATCCATTTTTCTGCCATAGGTCATACGACGACTTATATCGAGGGCGTGTTGCCAGGATAAATTCGGATTTTCATTCATAACATATTTTACTGCCCAATACTTATAGGATGCTACTATACCGGGAATTACAAAAAATAAGGTCCAAAGAGAAATAAATAAATTTCTCATAAACATAGCCATTACTTTTTTCAAATAATTATCTTTAAATCCGCTGAATATTTCAGTAAAATTCGCAGGGTATTTTCTGTTTTCCAGATAAAAATGTGCCTCTGATAATTCTAAAATATTGCTTACGAAAATTTTATAGGCTATTCCTACAAAGGAAAAAGTAATTCCTAATATAGTTAAAAACCAAATAAAGCCCACTCTGACAAGCCATGGTATATGATGATAAAAACTATTAAAAAGTCCACTTTGATAAATAATATCATCAGCATTGATATTAAAAATAAATTTTCCTGTGCTGCCTGTAAGCAGAGTAACCACCAGGCTTACTGCAAAAGCCATCCAATAGCTTTGTCTAAGTGGCATTTTAGCATTTTCTTTTAATACAGTTCTGTTAAAAAAATTCATACAATTTCTCTCCTTATTTTTTACTTTTATCGAGTATATCACAAATCATTTTTCAAGTAAAGAGCAACGATATTTGTTAAAATTACTGATTTCTATAATATATTTATATAAATAATCATAAAATTAAATTCACATAAACTGTTTTTTCTGAATAAAATATAAATAAAAATAATTAGGGGGATTAAGTTGAATAAGATTATTACGGATTTTTTTCTTTCGGCAAATACTCCTGCGGGATTTATCTCAAACTTCAATATGATTTATAAATTGGACTCCTCTTGGAAATGCTATATTTTAAAGGGAGTGCCTGGCTGCGGAAAATCCACCGCTTTTAAAAAAATTGCCCAGGAGGCCTCTAAAAAATACAGCTATATCGAAAAAGTACATTGCTCCTGCGACCCTGAAAGCCTTGACGGAGTTATAATATATGACGCTCATAAGCTTTATATAGATGGCACCCTGCCCCATATGATAGAGCCTCTTTATCCTGGAACAAATCATATTGTAGTTTCCCTTTATGACGGCATAAATAAAGAATATCTTTGGAGCAAAAAAGAGGAAATCAGGAGTCTTGTTAAACAAAAGAAATCTCTTTCAGAAAATTGTCAAAGACTTCTTTCCTCCACAGGAGAATTTTACAGCGATACCTATATAACTGCTGAAAGCTTTACTGATATTCCAAAGGTTCAGGCTCAAAGCCGCCGCATTATAAAGCAGGAGCTTAAAGATAACCGCTCCTGCTTTGGAACAGAATATGAAAGATTTTTCTCTGTTATAACAAAGGACGGAATATCTCTGTTTGAAAATACTATTTCAGCTCTTGCTGACAAGGTTTTTCTTTTGCAGGATGACTATGGACTTTTTTCTCATATTATGCTGTCAGAAATTAAAACCACCTGTTTATATAAGGGCTATGATGTTATTTCCTGTCGTTGCTGTGCTACCCCTTGGAAAAAATACGAGCATTTATTCATCCCCGAGCTTCGAATTGCCTTTGTCAGCAGCAATAAATTTCATTCTCTTGACCTTATTCCCTACCGTATTATAAACAGCCGCCGCTACATCGACAATGACAAGGTTCGTGAGAAGAAAAAGCGTTTGCAATTTAATAAAAGCTCTACTGAACAAATTTTATCAAAATCCATAGATACTATGGGCGAAATTTACTTTTGCCACAACAAATTAGAAACCATTTACCGTAAAGGTGTGGATTTCAGCAAAACAGACAGCGTTGTTAACTCTCTTTTAGCCACTCTTTAAAAGGTTTTATCCTTTATATTATTGTAGAAATTCGTAATACAGGATATATTGCCCCAAAAATGCACATGGGGATAGCCTATAAATTTAGTTTCATCTGCTATTACCGCTGGCCAATTTTTTCCGTTAATTTTCTCAGCGGTAAAATCACTTCCGCAATTATCGCTGTCAGAATAATGAAATTCATGGGCATTAAGTCTTTCTCCTGCCTTACATATGATGTTATCCTTTTCAGCCTTCATAGTTACATAGCCAAAACGCACCAAATGCTCGGTCATATAGCTTTCACCTTTTACAGCCCCCACCATTTCATAGATTTTCCCAGTCTTATCCTTATAGGCTTCTTGAAGATACATAAATCCACCGCATTCTGCAATAGTGGGAAGACCAGCTACAATCTTTTCTTTTATTTCAATTTTTAAAGACTTATTTTGTGAAAGTTTTTCCGCATAAAGCTCAGGATATCCCCCTGGAAAAATCACCGCATTAATATTTTCAGGAAGTTTTTCATCATTTAGGGGAGAAAAAGGTATGATTTCAGCTCCCATAATTCTAAGCAGCTGTAAATTATCCTCATATTTAAAGCAAAAGGCTTCATCATCAGCTATTGCTATTCTTGTAGGTGCATTGGGAATTATGTAATCTATAAGTGCATCAGAGCAAACATAGGAGCTATAGGTTTTAGAAAGCTCTAAAAGTCCGTCTATATCAATAGTTTTTTCCGCTGTTTCTGCAAGTAAATCCAGTTTATCATTGATATCATCAATTTCATCGGCAGTAATAAGTCCTAAATGACGGCTTTCAATTACAGCACCCTTTATCTTAGGCATATATCCGTAAACTCTTATAGGTAAATTTTCCTCAATAGCTGGTTTTAAATACTCATACATTTTTTCAGAGGTATTATTTAATATAACGCCCTTAATATTATTTTGCTTAAAATTTAAAAAGCCACTTATCATAGCTAAAACAGAATAACTCATACCCTTAGTTTCCAAAACAAGAATTTGAGGTGTACCTGTAAGCCTTGCCAAATGATTTGAGGAATATGTATCATCCTTTATCCCAATTCCATCATAGTTCCCCATAACTCCCTCTATAACGGATATATCGCTGTTTTCAGAACCTTTTGCCAGAAGGTATTTTACACTTTTTTCACCACTTAAAAATATATCCAAATTTCTTGCCTTTGTGCCTATTACCTTTGAGTGAAACATAGGGTCTATATAGTCAGGTCCAGCTTTAAAGCTGGTAACCTCCATTCCTCTTTTTTTAAGAGCCTTGAGTATAGCACAGGTAATGGTGGTTTTTCCACATCCGCTGCCTGTTCCTGTAATCATAAATCTATTAATGTTTCTTGTCATTAGGATTCACTTTCCTCACTTTTAAAAGTTAAAATTTTTAAATAAGTTCCGATATTATGTAATTTGAAATCAAAAATCCCTTTGAGTTAAGATAAAATCTATTATTTTCTCTTTCCATATATCCGTAGCTTATAAATTTTTTGCTGTTTTCTATAAATTCATTTGAGCTATTAGGATAAAGCCTTTCCATTTCGTTTAGGTCAAGGCCTTTGGAGAGCCTTAGCCTCATCATAATATATTCCTCCAAGGTTTCCGCCTCATCCTCATATAAAAAAAGCTCATTTATGCTGTTGCCGCTTAAATATTTATTTAAGTTAGATTCCATATAATATCTTTTATTTCCAAGCTTTGAATGAGCTGACGGACCTATTCCCAAATAATCTTCCAGCATCCAGTATTTCGTGTTATGTCTACTTTCAAATCCCTTATGAGCAAAATTTGAGATTTCATATTGCTTATATCCATTTTCATTTATAAATTTGCACATTTCAAGGTAAATATCCCCTTGATTATCTTCAAACTCCTCGGTATCCTCATATCTTTCATAAAACTCTGTACCCTTTTCAATTTTCAGCATATAAGCAGAAATATGGTCGGGGTTTAGGCTTATTATTTCTTTTGCAGAGCTTTTAGCCTCTTCTATACTTTGACCGTAAAGACCTAACATAATATCTAAGGAGATATTTTTAAATCCCGCTTTTCTGGCATCAAAAAAGGCCTGCCTTGCCCTATTTTTATCGTGAAGTCTGCCTAAAGTCTTAAGTTCATCCTCATTTCCCGACTGAAATCCCATAGAAAGGCGGTTAAATCCGCCATTATACAGCTTTGAAAGCTTTTCAAAATCCACGGTGGAGGGATTTGCCTCCAGCGTTACCTCTCCATCGGTAAAATTAAATTTTTCCTTAGCTGTATTTAATAAATATATTAAAGCCTTTGCAGGTAAAACGCTGGGAGTTCCACCACCGAAATAAATCGTATCAGCTTTTAAATCAAAATCTGATTTTTTTATGAGCTTAGCTGTTTGTTCCACATATAATTTCATCAGATTTTCGTTTTTAGTCAGAGAATAAAAGCTGCAATAGGGGCATTTTCTCACACAAAAAGGCACATGAATATAAATTCCCGCTGCCATTATTTAAGCACCCCGAAATTCTTAAAGGGATATAGGGTAAATCTTGCTTCTCCCACAAAATTATCCTTGGAAATATAAGGCTCATCCCAGTTTCTTGCATCAAAGGAGCCTGAGCGGTTATCTCCTAAAAAGAAATAACAATCCTCGGGTATTTGAAAGCTTTGTGGCTCTTGCATTTGTGTATTTTCTACATAGTATTCATTTAAGGGAGCTCCGTTTATAAAAATCTGTCCCGATGTGGTTATATCCACAGTTTCTCCAGGAAGTCCTATACATCTTTTAAACAGAATATTTCCCATTTCCTCGGATTTAAAAAGAATAATATCTCCGCGGGTTACAGTTTTTTCAGGAGCATACATTCTGGTAGCTAAAATTAAGCTGTGAGGCTCAACTGTTGGAATCATAGAGCCTGTGGGAACAACGGTTAAAAATGCCACACATTGCAAAAAAATATATATTATAAGGCATTGTATTCCCACTGGCAAAATATATTCCTTGAGATAATATTTAAAGTCCTTTTTAACCTTTACCTTTTCCTTATTTATTACAATTTCTTCGGCAACTGTTTCATCTTGATTATTTTCCTTTTGGGAAATTTCATTTTCTTCTTTTTTTATTTCTTCATTCATAAAAAACATCTCCCGAATTTTTTTATTTTGTATCTGCAGTTCATTATATGATAATACTATAACCGATATTAAAATAAAGGTTGTGGAAAATATGAACGCAAAACATAATTTTAAATATTTTTTAGCTTCATTCTGTTTGGCTTTTTCTTGCCTTACAGTTTTTCTTTTTCTAATAATTTCATCAAAGCCAATTATAAATAGGC
>SAMEA104404100__coassemble_155_pt1 | contig 86409 bp, 79 predicted proteins | sample SAMEA104404100__metabat2_low_PE_056 | metagenome-assembled genome bin SAMEA104404100 (sample SAMEA104404100) | Balaenoptera acutorostrata
AGCGCCACCTTGCCAAGGTGGAGGTAGCGAGTTCGAGCCTCGTAACCCGCTCCAGAAAAACGAAAAAAGCACTCTTGATAGTGCTTTTTTCCATAATTGGTGACATCGCCAAGCGGTAAGGCAAAGGTCTGCAAAACCTTTATTCCCCGGTTCAAATCCGGGTGTCACCTCCAAATTAAAACCTCAATGAAAATTCATTGAGGTTTCTTTGTATATAAAAATATTGATTTTCTTAAATATAAAATAATCAGCAACAAGATATTATAAGGAGTGAAATATATGAGAGATGATAAAAAGAAAATTATGCGAAAGCTTACACAAAAAGAAGAAAAGTTTTTAAATAAGCAGAATAAGCCTAATACTGTAAAAGTGAAAATTTCCGAAAAAGTACCTCCAAAGCTTTATGAAGCGTTAAATTCTGCATTTAATAAAGCTTTTGAAGTTATTTTCTTAAAAGGTACGAGTATTATTGAAAAAACCATATCAAAGGATAAGGTTTCTGCTGAATATGATATACTAAATTATGCTGCGGATAAAATTCCGATTAAGAAAAATATAAATAAATTGGATAATATTTCTCGCAAAACTAATTTTGTAAATAACACATTTACCACTCTCAGCGGAGTAGGTATGGGACTTTTGGGAATGGGTTTGCCAGATATACCTGTGTTTACGGCTGCACTATTAAAAGGCATTTATGAAACAGCCCTAAGCTATGGTTTTGACTATAACAACGAAAAAGAAAAAATATATATATTAAGAATTATCCGTACCGCTCTTTCTGCAAATGAAGATAAATTTATCAATAATCAGATTTTAAATTCTATGGATGTCAATGAATTAAAAAAGGAAATATCACTTACATCAAATACCCTTGCAAATGCTATGCTTATTGAAAAATTTGTACAGGGTATTCCCCTTGTAGGTGCTGCGGGAGGATTTTTCAATAATATTATTTATAATAAGGTTTTGAAATTTGCAAAAATAAAATATAAACAGAGATATTTAAAGAAACAGGAGGAGTAAATTTGAAAACAGAAAATCCTTTTAAATATTCCGATACCAACAAAAGATATCACACCCTCACCTATTACAACAAACAAAAATTCGGTTGTAAGGTATTTAAAATAAGCCTAAACGGGGGATTTACCTGTCCGAATATTGACGGCACTGTGGGAAAGGGTGGCTGTACCTACTGCTCTGGGCATGGCAGCGGGGATTTTGCAGGAAGTCCTCACAAATCCATTACAGAGCAATTTGACGATGTAAAAGAGCTTATGGAGCACAAATGGCATGGAAAGTATATCGCTTATTTTCAGGCTTTTACCAACACCTATGCACCTGTAGATGAGCTTAAAGCTAAATATGAGGAGGCTTTAAGGCAGGATAATGTGGTAGGTCTTGCCATAGCTACTCGTGCAGATGCACTTCCAAATGATGTTTTAGATTATTTAGAAGAGCTTTCTAAAAAAATCTATTTAGTTGTGGAACTGGGACTTCAAACCATTTATGATGAAACAGGAATTAGAATTAATCGTGGTCATACCTATGCACAATTTGAAAATGCTGTAAAAGAGCTTCAAAAGCGTGGTATAAATGTTTCAGCACATATTATAAACGGACTTCCTGGAGAAACCCATGAAATGATGGTCAATACAGCAAGAAAAATTTCTTCCTTAGGACTACATGGAGTAAAAATTCATCTTCTTCATGTAATTGATGGTACAAGAATGGCAGAGCAATATAAAAACGGCGAATTTGAACTTTTAAGCCGTGATGAATATGTAAGCATCGTTTGCGACCAGCTTGAATATTTTCCCCCTGAGCTTGTTATAGAAAGAGTTACAGGAGATGGTGCAAGGGATACACTAATAGGCCCTCTATGGAGCTTAAAAAAGCTATGTGTGATAAATGAAATTGACAAGGAAATGGAAAGAAGAAATTCCTATCAAGGTATAAAATATAATAAATAAACAACGCCCGTCGTAAATAACGACGGGCGATTTGCATTAATATATGCTAATTTTGTTTTATTTTGTTTTTTATTAGATTTTCTGAAACTAAAGTCGCGAAAATGATAGCTTTGGCTACAACATAATATTGTAACGCGTAACGCCTGTCGGTGCTACCGACCGCCCACAGTGCTATTTGGCATCAAACCAAGTTTTTCCTATGTTGGCATCGGCAATAAGTGGAACATTTAGCTTAACGGCATTTTCCATTTCAGCCTTAAGGAGATCTCTTACTTCACGGGCATTTTCCTCAGGGCATTCAACTATGAGCTCGTCGTGGATTTGCAAAATAAGCTTAGCACCTAAATTTGCCTTTTCTAAAGCATCATATACCTTAACCATAGCAATTTTTATAATATCTGCGGCTGTTCCTTGAATAGGCATATTCATAGCTACTCTTTCCCCAAAATTTCTGATGTTATGGTTGGAGGATTTAAGCTCTGGAATATATCTGCGTCTGCCATAAATGGTGGAAACATAACCCTTGTCTATGGCAAATTCTTTTTCCATATCCATAAAATTCTTTACGCCACTATAAGTGGAAAGATAATTTTTGATGTATCTGTCTGCCTCAGCTACGGAAACATCTATATCCTTTGAAAGAGAAAATGCTCCCATACCGTAAATTATGCCAAAGTTTACTGCCTTAGCACGGGTTCTCATAAGAGGAGTTACAAAAATAGGTGGCATTCCAAATACCTGTGATGCGGTGTTAAGGTGAATATCCTCTCCGTTTATAAAGTATTTCATCATATTTTCATCATTGGCCATATGTGATAAAACTCTAAGCTCAATTTGTGAATAGTCAGCATCCACTAAGGTCATATTGTCCCTTGAAGTAAAAAATTTACGAAGTACAGCACCTTCCTCTGTTCTTACAGGTATATTCTGCATATTAGGCTCTGTGGAGCTTATTCTGCCTGTTTTTGTTTCAGTTTGCTTAAAATTAGAATGAATTCTTCCCTGCTCATCGGTAAGCTTTAGGAAACTATCCACATAAGTGGAATTAAGCTTCGCCAACTTTCTGTATTCCAAAACCTTGCTGACAACTGGATGCTGGTCTGCTAAGCTTTCTAAAATTTCAGCGCTGGTGGAATAACCTGTTTTTGTTTTTTTCTTGTGAGGCAAATCTAATTTTTCAAAAAGTATTACTCCAAGCTGCTTAGGAGAATTGATGTTAAATTCCTCCCCTGAAAGCTCATAAATTTCCTGCTCCAAGGAAATTAGCTTTGCCTTTAACTCCTTGCCATAGTTTGAAAGTCCTTGCTCGTCAATTTGTACACCGCAATGTTCCATTGATGCCAAAACCTTAGTAAGAGGTATTTCAATGTCAAACATTAATGGCAGAGCCTCTTCATTTTCAAGCTTTATATTTAATATATTTTTAAGATTATTTAAGTTTAAAAGATAGGTCTTAATGGGGTTATCCGAATTTGCAATACAGCCATATTCTGCAAAAACATTTTCCTCAGGGTAATCCTCGGAAGATGAATTTAAAATATATGCAGCTATTTCGGTGTCAAATTTGCATACCTTAAATTCTAAGCCATATTCAAAATATTTCTTGTAAAGAGACTTTGCTCCATGAATTATTATATTTTCTGTAAGGGGTGCAATATATTTTAAAAACTCTTTTTCATCACTAACACTTACAGCATAAATTTTGTCCTTTTGCATTATATCTGCATTTGTAAGTTTATTTTTTGTAAAATCAAGATGCAAAAAAACATCTTCGTTTTTAGCTAAATTAACTTCATTAATATTTGATATTTCAGCAAAATCAAGCTTTATTTCTTCGCTGTCAGATTTGATTTCAGCTACAGCTTCCACAAGGCTTTCCTTTAAATCAAGACGCTTTATCATACTGTGCATTTCAAGTCTTGATAAAATTTCATAAAGACGCTGCGGATTTTTATTTTCAGGTACATAATGGGATAAATCATTATCTATTGGCACCTCACAGAAAATTTTGCCAAGCTTTTCGCTCATATAAGCGCTGTCTTTTCCGTTTATTAATTTTTCACGAACAGCCTTTTTTATATCCTTATCCTCAAGGTTTTCATAAAGCTTGTCCAGAGTTTTAAACTTAGCAATAAGGTCTGTGGCAGTTTTTTCTCCTATTCCCATTATACCGGGAATATTATCAGATTTATCACCCATTAGTGCCTTTACCTCTATTAAATCCTTAGGATATACTCCGTACTTTTCAAAAACTGCTTTTTCATCATAAATTTGGTGTTCACTTTTGCCCATTTTAGTGGTGGCAAGACGCACGTGTACATTTTCATCAATAAGCTGTAGGCTGTCCCTGTCCCCTGTGGCAATTACACAGCTATTTCCACTTTCGGAGCAAATCCTTGCTATTGTTCCAAGCACATCATCGGCCTCATAACCCTCCATTTCTATTATCTTATATCCCATACATTTAAGTATTTCCTTCATAATAGGCATTTGCAGGGCTAATTCATCGGGCATTTTATGTCTGCCCGCTTTATATTCATTATACATCTTATGTCTGAATGTGGGAGCTTTTAGGTCAAATGCACAAATTACAGCATCAGGGCTTGTTTCATCAAGCATACTGAGAAGTATATTCATATATCCAAATATTGCATTTGTATATTCTCCATTTTTTGTGGAAAGCAGCTTTATACCATAAAAAGCACGATTCATAATACTATTTCCATCTATTGCTAAAATCTTCATTTTATCAGTCCTATCTTTAATTTTAATTTATTAACTATTATTATATCAAAATTAAAGAGAAATTTCATCTCTTTTAATATTAATTTCCTGTCGAAATATTTTTAAATACTATCGACAGCTTATAACAGATTTTTTATTCTCTTTGCTTTATGCTTTTAGCATAAAGTTTTTTTATTTTAAAAAAGAAAGGAAATATATAAAATGGCACTTAAATTAGAAATTGCTTTAGACAGTATTACTGCCTATTTATCAGGTGAAATCGACCACCACACCGCCGCTTATTTGCGTGAAAAAATTGATGATGCCATAGAAAAAAATTCTCCCTTAGAGCTTACTATGGACTTTTCAGGGGTTACCTTTATGGATAGCTCTGGAATAGGTCTTGTTATGGGGCGATATAAGCTTATGGCAGAAATCGGAGGCCTTATTATTATAACAGGGCTTGATAAAAGCACTGAAAAAGTAATGAAAATAGCAGGTCTTGAAAAATTAGTTAAAATCCAAAAAGGAGGAAAATAACAATGAAACCTAATGTTATAAATAAAATGAAATTGGAATTTGAAAGTAAATCCGTAAATGAATCCTTTGCAAGAACCTCTATAAGTGCATTTGTTTCCTCCTTAGACCCTACCATAGAGGAAATTTCAGATATAAAAACCGCTGTTTCCGAAGCCGTTACTAATTCTATAGTACATGGATATGCTGAAACAATCGGAAAAATAACCATAGAAGCTGAGATTAGAAAAAATAATAAGGTTGTTATAAAAATAAAAGACAAGGGCTGTGGCATTGAAAATGTTGAAAAAGCCAGAGAGCCTCTTTTCACTACCTGTACAACAGGAGAAAGAGCTGGACTTGGCTTTGCAGTAATGGAAAGTATGATGGATAAAATTAAAGTTAATTCTACATACCATAAGGGCACAACTGTCATTATGGAAAAAATTATAAATTCAAAGGATAATGAGAATGTATAGTGTAGAACTTGACAGAGATGAAATTATCAGTGGTAATGTGGGCTTAGTTCATGCCTGTGCACATAAATTTACAGGCAAGGGCATTGAATACGATGACCTTTTTCAAGCTGGTTGTATAGGCCTTATTAAAGCCACAGATGCTTTTGACAGCGAAAGAGGGGTACAATTTTCAACCTATGCTGTACCTGTGATTTTAGGGGAAATTAAGCGTTTATTCCGAGATGGTGGCAGCGTTAAGGTAAGCCGCAGCTTAAAGGAGCTTTCTATGAGGGTAACCAGACAGCGGGAATACTTAGAAAAAAAATTAAATCGAGATCCCACTATTGAGGAGCTTTCCGAAAGCTTGGAAATTCCCTCAGAGGACATTATCGAAGCTATGAATGTATCAATTCCCCCTGTTTCTCTTACTATAAATGAGGATGAGGGCGGAGGACAAATGGACATACCTGTGGAGTCTCCTGAGGATGAAATTTCGGGAAGACTGGCACTTTTTCAGGTTATGGAAACCTTAGAGGAAAAGGATAAAAGGCTAATTTCTCTTAGATATTATAAAAGGCTCACTCAAAGTAAAACCGCAGAATTACTTGGAATGACACAGGTACAGGTTTCAAGGCGGGAAAAAAAGATTTTATTAGCTTTAAGAAAAGAATTATTAAAATAATCTGTATAAAATTATAAAGACTGCCTACCATAAATGATAAACAGCCTTTATAAAGATATTGATTAAAAAGAAAGGATGGCATAATAAAAAATGCTATGCACTCATTTGAACGCATAGCAAACAAAACATAATTAAATTATGTTGCTCTTGAGTCCGAAGAGTGAATATATGTGGCAAGTAAATGTATTCTGACTTAAATCTTTACCATATTTTGAGCCTTCCCAAAGTATAAACTTCAGTGGCTGTGAATTTAATCACATCAAAATACAACGATTAATACAGCAGCGGTCCTGTGTGGGATTTACACCCAACTTCCTGCAAACTTATGTTGCAATATTTACTTGTTGCTATGAGTATAATACTATTTTTTATGAAAGTCAATACTATTTGTAAAATAAAAATAAAATATTGGAGGTTTAATATGGAATTATTAAAATTATCGGGAATAATTCTAATAGTAATCGGATTTGTTTTAAAATGGGATACATTAGGTACAGTAGTAGCAGCAGGACTTCTTACAGGCCTTGTAAGTACATTAAACAGCGATTTAACATTTATTTCTATATTAGAAATTCTTGGAAAAGCCTTTATAAATCAGCGCACCTCCACTCTTTTTGCTTTATCAGTAGGAGTTATAGGTATAAGCGAGCGCTATGGGCTTAAAGACAAGGCTAAGGACCTTATAATAAAGCTTAAAAATATAACTGTAGGAAAATTTCTCTCCCTGTGGCTCTTAATCAGAACCTTTTCAGCTGCTTTTTCACTAAGGCTCGGTGGACATGTGCAATTTATACGCCCACTTATTTTGCCTATGGCTGAGGGGGCAGTTTTTGCTAAATACGGTGATGTGGACACTAAAACCTGTGATGAAATAAAAGCTCTTTCAGCCGCCTCGGAAAATTACGGCAATTTTTTCGGGCAAAACTGTTTTATGGGAGGCTCAGGAACTTTGCTTATAACCTCCACATTGGTGGAGCAAGGTTTTAATCTAACAGCATTAGAAATTTCCGCTGCATCCTGGCCTGTATTTTTTGCCGCAATCATATTAGGCTCATTAAGCTTTCTATTCTTTGATTTAAGGCTAAAGAAAAAATATGGTATTTCAAAATAAGAGGAGGGCTATTTATGAACGGGGATTATAATAAAATTTTATCGGAAATATTTTTTATTATAATAGGATTAGTTTTTACATCCACAGCCGCAAGAGTATTAAAGGATAAAAACAACAGGAAACGCTATACTAGTGGTGTTTTTTGGCTAATTATAGCCGTATTATTTATTTTCGGTCCATATCTGCCATATTTACTTTCAGGTATTTTAATTGTAGCCTCTGCTGTTATAACAACACTAAAGGGTGTGGAAAAATCCTTTTCTGCACCTATAACAGCGGAGGAAACAAGAAGTAATGCCGACAAAATCGGAAATTATATTTTTATCCCCTCCATAACCTTAGCTGTAACAGCAGTTTTGGCCGCAGTAACCAAAATTGTATCTTCAAATAATGCCATAGGTGTATCCGCAATTTTCGGTTTTATCGCCGTATTTATTATAACTAAAGCACCTATTAAATACGCTGTAACAGAATCGGCTCGAATGATTGACACTATGGGTACAACCTGTCTTTTACCTCAGATTTTAGGCGCTTTGGGTGCATTATTTACAGCCTGTGGAGTGGGAGATGTAGTGGCAAATTTAGTGAGCGGAATTATCCCAGAGGGCAATAAATTTATTGCCACAGCCGTTTATTGCATTGGTATGGCAGTTTTTACAGCTATTATGGGCAACGGCTTTGCTGCTTTTTCTGTTATGACAGTGGGAATAGGCATACCCTTTCTAATTAATAATGGAGCAAATCCTGTGGTAGTAGGGGCTTTAGGTATGACAGCCGGATTTTGCGGAACCTTAGTTACTCCCATGGCAGCAAATTTTAATATTATGCCCGCCGCACTTCTTGAAACTAACAATAAATATTCTATTATAAAGGCCCAAGCTCCCTTTGCCCTTATAATGCTTATTTTTCATATTCTGCTTATGTATTTCTGGGCATTTTAAAATGAAAAACAGCGAACACAAAAATTGTTCGCTGTTTTTGTTTTATAAATATTAGATAATTGAGAGGATTTCGTTATAAATTTTATCTGCTAAAGGAAGAACCTGTTCTAAAATCTTTTGACCCTTTTCCTTGTATTCCTTTACATATTCCTCATCCTTAATTCCGCCTAAATTAATAAGCACATTCAGCCATGCTCCCTGTACAGCAGCCTTAATACTAAGTGCTGAAACGCCAAGGTCGCTGGCTGCGCTGGTATTGAATTTTCCGAGGATAGATTCTGTAATCTTAAGTGATTCAAGACAAAGCTCCATCATTTCCATAGGAGTTTCTGTACAAGCCTTAAGTGCCTTTTGCATAGCAGCTTTTCTTGCTGCCTTTTCTTCATCTGTGTTCTTAGGCATTTCAAAAACTGCACTTACGCCATTAAATGCTTCTGTATCTCTATCTAAAACATCTATGAATTTTACTTTAATTGCATTGGCTTTTTCGATAATAGCCTTTGCATTTTCTTCATATTCGGCATATTTTTTCTTGCCAACTGTAAGAGATGCCACCATTGCTGTCAAGGCTGCACCTACAGCGCCCTCCAAAGCAGCTGTACTGCCACCGCCTGGTGCGGGAGCATCAGAGGAAAGTACATCACAAAATTCATTTACCTTAAGCTCAACTAATTTCATTTTCATTATCTCCTAACCTATAATATGATTTTCAAGAACTTGCTTATTATAATCAAAGTTTTCTATTTTAAGATAATATTCAGCACAATCCACCAGTGCCTTTGCTGGAGTAAGTCCTATTACCTCACTGCCGATTATTCTAACACCATATCTATCTGCCTCGCTGCGAATTGTTTCAAATACTCGGTAAAGAGGTGTACCCTCATAGTTTACCATATTCATGGAAACCTGAGCTATATTTCTATCCTCTAACATTACACCCAAAGCCTTACAGTATTTAAAGCCACCGCTAGAGCCTCTTATAACCTTTGCAATCTTGTTTGCTATTTCCACATCAGGAGTATCAAGGTTTACATTAAATGCAACTAAAGGCATTCTTGCACCAATAGCTGTAATTCCTGCTGTTGGATGGATTTTTCTCTCACCATAGTCAGGAGCCCATTCAGGCTGGAGCAATTTTTCAGGCATACCCTCAAATTGTCCCTTTCTAACCTTAGCAAGATTTTTTCTTTCAGGCTTTGTGGCTGAATCCTCATAGAGAAAGCTTGGAATTTTAAGCTCATTGTAAATTCTTTCGGCAACCTGTTTGGAAATTTCAATACATTCCTCCACAGTTACATCCTTTACAGGAACAAAGGGGATAACATCAGTTGCACCCATTCTTGGATGAGCACCCTCATGCTTAGTTAAATCTATGGTTTCACTGGCTTTTTTACAAAGCTGGAAGGCTACCTCTGAAATACCCTTTTCATCGCCTACCAAAGTGAAAACACTTCTATTGTGGCTTTCATCCCATGAGTAGTCAAGGAGAGTAACACCTGGTACACTTCTTGCCACCTCTGCTAACCCTTCGATTACTTCCTTATTTCTTCCCTCAGAAAAATTAGGAATACATTCAATTATCTTTGCCATTGCTTTTTTACCTCACTTTTTAAAACTAACGGTTAAAAACTATTTCACCTTTTTTAATAACTGTTTCAACACTACTTGTACCAATATGATATGGGATATATTTGTAGCTTGGGAATTCTAAAATTGCAAAGTCAGCTTGTTTTCCAACATCAATACTGCCTATGGATTTTTCTCTGCCCACAGCTGCTGCACCATTAATTGTAATTGCTGTAACAGCCTCCTCCACTCTTATATCCATATAAAGACAGGCAAGTAAAAATGCCAAAGCCAAATTTTCGCAGAAACAGCTTCCTGGATTAAAGTCTGTGGCTATTGCCAAAGCACAGCCTTCATCAATCATTTTTCTGCCCCTTGCATAGTTCTCCTTAAGATTAAATGCTGTGCAAGGCAATACTGTGGTAATAACTCCTGCCCTTGCCATATCGGCAATGCCCTTATCAGATGCGTGAAGCAAGTGGTCAGCTGAAGTACATCCAACCTCTGCTGCCAATTCGCTACCGCCTAAGGATACCATTTCATCAGCGTGGATTTTGGTTTTAAAACCCATTTCCTTAGCCTTATTTAAAAGTTTTCTACCGTGCTCCACGGAGAAAACATTTTTCTCCACAAAAATATCTACAAAGTCAGCTAAGTTTTCTTCTTTTACAACTGGCATAACCTTTTCGATAATATAATCTATATATTCCTCTTCCCTGCCGTTTTTATATTCAGTAGGAACAGAGTGAGCACCTAAATATGTGCTTACAATATCAATAGGCTGAATTTCGTCTAATTTTTTATTGATATGAAGTTGTTTCATTTCGGTGTCAAAGTCAAGTCCGTAGCCACTTTTAGCCTCTACTGTGGTAACTCCGTAGGAAAGCATAGATTTAAGTCTTTTAACAGCAATATCTGTAAGCTCCTGCTCTGTGGCCTCATGGGTGGAGGTAACGGAATTTATTATTCCGCCCCCTCTTTCCATAATTGACATATAACTGTCGCCTCTAAGTCTCCAGTTAAATTCGTCAGCTCTGTAGCCACCAAAGGTTAAGTGAGTATGGGAGTCTACAAAGCCTGGAAGAACTGCCTTTCCCTTGGCATCAAAAACCTCGCAGTCATTGCTTTCATATTTAATCAAATCAGCAGTTTTTCCCACTTCCTTGATAATACCGTCCTCACAGTAAACTGCACCGTCCTCGATTATATGTAAATCCATCATTTCCTTGCCTTTTTTAGCTGCAAACCCGCTACAAGTTACCAGCTCTGAGGCATTTTTTATAAGTAACTTTTTCATTTTAAACCTTTCTGTCAAATAAATTTACAGGCTAAAATAATTTAGCAACCTCATTTTTAACCAAATCCTCGTCAGCAAGATAAGGAATTGTAATATGGTCTGTTTCAGGGTTCATCTTGTTATATTCGATAGATGTTTCAATAGCGTGTGGATTTCTTGCCCAGTTTCTTCTTGCAACACCGCCCATAACATCCCAAAGCATAGCATTAGCTATTGTATCGGATACTCTTTGACTTCCGTCAAGAACCATACCAAAGCCGCCATTTATAGACTTGCTTGTACCAACACCACCGCCATTATGAAGGGCAATAAGGCTCATACCTCTTGCAGCATTACCTGCATAGCATTGAATAGCCATATCAGCTGTAACATTGCTGCCGTCCTTAATATTAGAGGTTTCTCTAAATGGGGAGTCAGTACCACTTACATCGTGGTGGTCGCGACCCAGCATAACAGGACCTATTTCTCCGTTTTTAACCATTTCATTAAATTTAAGTGCAATTCTCATTCTGCCGTAAGCATCCTGATAAAGAATTCTTGCTTGAGTACCTACTACAAGCTTGTTCTTTTCTGCATCTCTAATCCAAACATAATTATCTCTATCCTGACTGCGTCTATTAGGGTCTATACAGGACATAGCAGCCTCGTCAGTCTTGCGAAGGTCCTCAGGCTTACCGCTTAAGCATACCCATCTAAATGGTCCATAGCCATAGTCAAAAAGCATAGGTCCCATAATATCCTCTACATAGGATGGCCATACAAATCCATCCTTTTCGTCATGGCCGTTCTTGGCAATTTCCTTAATTCCGCTGTCATAAATAGCTTTCATAAAGGAGTTACCATAGTCAAAGAAATATGTTCCTCTATCGGTAAGAGTTTTTATAGCCTTATAATGACGAGCTAAGGTAGCATCAACCATTTCACAGAATTTTTCATGCTCCTCTTTAAGAAGTCTTGTTCTTTCTTCAAAGGTAATTCCAGCAGGGCAATAACCACCATCATATACAGCATGGCAGGAGGTTTGGTCAGAAAGAAGTGGAATTTCAATATTTTCCTTAACTGCATATTCAAGCAAATCTACAATATTACCATAGTAAGCTATGGACATAGGTTCATTCTTATCCATATATTCCTTGGCAATAGCAAAAGCTTCTTCAGGTGTTTTGGCAATCTTACTTACCCAGCCCTGATTATATCTTGTCATTATTCTGGAGTAGTCAACCTCAGCGATAATTCCAACGCCTCTTGCAATTTCTACAGCCTTAGGCTGAGCACCACTCATGCCACCAAGACCGCTGGTTACAAATAGTACACCTGTCAAATCTCCATCAGCAGGAATACCCAGCTTCATTCTTCCTGCATTCAAAATAGTATTGAATGTGCCGTGTACAATTCCTTGTGGGCCTATGTACATCCAGCCACCCGCTGTCATTTGACCATAGTTTGTAACACCCATTTGCTGAGCCTCGTGGAAGTCTTTATGAGTATCAAACATACCAATCATAAGACCGTTTGTAATAACTACACGGGGAGCTGTTGGTTTAGATTTAAAAAGTCCCAAAGGATGACCTGATTCAATTACCAGAGTTTGGTCCTGTGTCAAATTTTCCAAATACTTTTTAATAAGTCTATACTGCATCCAGTTTTGACAAACCTGACCTGTTTCACCATAGGTAACAAGCTCATAAGGGTACAAAGCCACATCAAAGTCCAGGTTATTATCAATCATAACCTGAAATGCCTTACCCTCTACACACTTGCCCTTGTATTCGTCAATTGGCTTTCCGTAAAGCTTACCCTCAGGTCTAAAGCGATAGCCATAAATTCTGCCACGGGTTTTAAGCTCATTTAAAAATTCAGGAGCTAATTGCTCGTGGTATTTTTCAGGAATATATCTAAGAGCATTTTTAAGAGCTGTTTCTGTTTGAGCCTGTGTAAGTGTAAAGCCTCTGTCGGGAGCTCTGCGGTAAGCAGTGTCAAATTCAGGCATCTTTGGAAGTTCTTCGTCTAATTTTATTGTCATAGCATTGGCAATATCAAAATTTGTCATTTTCAATTACCTCTCTTTTAATTTATTTTATATTTAAGTTTTTAAGCAAAAATTTCGCCTGCGGCTTTTTCGGAAACTTCTATTATAGAGCCATTAATAAGTAGCTCCTCGCATTTGTTAATGTCCTCATAAAGCTCTCTGTCTTCCTTGAGCATTGGAACAGCCTTTCTTACCATTTCGTAAACTGGTTCTGTTCCCTTACCTAAGCCTTTCTTGCCACGAAGGTCTATTCCCTGACAAGCACACATAAGCTCCATAGCTAAAACTCGTCTTGCATTCTTTAGGATTTCACGAGATTTTCTTGCAGCAATAGTACCCATAGAAACATGGTCCTCTTGGTTTGCTGAGGATGGTATGCTGTCAACACTGGCAGGATGAGCCAAAACCTTGTTTTCGGAAACTAAGGAGGCTGCTGAATACTGAACTATCATAAATCCTGAGTTAAGTCCACCATGCTCTGTTAGGAATGCAGGGAGCTCACTTAAAGCAGGGTTTACAAGTCTTTCAATTCTTCTTTCGGAAACATTTGCAAATTCGGCAAGAGCAATTCCCAAAAAGTCAAATGCCAAAGCCATTGGCTGACCGTGGAAGTTACCTCCAGAAATACCCTCCATTGTTTCTCCAAAGATAATTGGATTATCTGTAACAGCATTTATTTCAATTTCAACCTTTTCCTTAACATAGTTTATAGCATCTTTGCTTCCACCATGAATTTGTGGCAGACAACGAAGTGAATAAGCATCCTGTACTCTGATTTCGCCCTGTTTAGTTGTCATTTGACTATCCTTTAAGAGCTTAAGCAAGTTAGACGCTGTCTTAATTTGTCCGCTATGTGGTCTTACCTCCTGAATTCTTGGGTCAAATGCGTCAGTAATACCATTATGGGATTCAACGGAAAGTGCTGCTATAATATCTGCTTCCTTTGAAAGCATAAGTGCATCATATACAGCCAAAGCTCCCACGGATGTCATAGCCTGTGTGCCATTTATAAGAGCAAGTCCTTCCTTTGAGGAAAGCTTAATAGGCTCAACTCCTGCTTTCTTCATAGCCTCTGCTCCGCTCATAAGCTCACCTTTATAAAAAGCAAGTCCCAATCCTATCATTGGCAAAATCATATGGGAAAGTGGAGCTAAGTCGCCACTTGCTCCCAATGAACCCTTTTCAGGGATATGAGGTACAACGCCATTATTAAGCATATCTATAAGTGTGTTAATAACAATAAGTCTTGCCCCTGAATAGCCCTTAGAAAGGTTATTTATACGAAGAAGAAGCATTCCTCTTACCACTTCTTCAGGGAAAGGCTCACCAGCACCAACTGCGTGAGTCATAATTAAATTCTTTTGGAGTAAATCACTATCTTCCTTGGAAATTTTAACATTACTAAATTTGCCAAAGCCTGTGGTAATTCCGTAAATAACATCCTCGTTTTCAACGAATGTATCTACCACTTTTCTGGATTTGTTTATTTTTTCTACTGCTTCATCTGACAAAACTACCTTTGCATTATGTCTTGCCACTGCTACAAATTCATCTAATGTAAGGTTTTTGTTGCCTATAATAACTTCCATTTTCATCTTTCTCCTTTAATCAAAAAATAATCTGTATACAGATTAGCATTTTACCTAATTTAATTCAACTGAAAATTGTTATTTTAGTTAAAGTTCTGTGTTTTATACAAAAAAATACCCCTATATTATACAAATTACCTGTGAGCAAATTATCACTTTATCACAATAATATAATATAAAGTTAACACTTTTTGGTTTTATTAACAATGTTATTATCTAATTTTTGTACATATATATAATATATAAAGCTTATGGAGGATTTATGTATGCCTAACATCAACGATAAAAACAAAGAAAAAATAAAAAACAGCCCTATTGCAGATTTATCACCCTCCCAGCTTCCTGTTTTAGCTGCCGCCGTAGCTGTAGCCTTAACAGAAAACAAAAGTGTCTGCGAAGTTCGGGCTATTTTAAATTTAGTAAATATGGTGGAGGATATTATTATAGGCATTTTAGCACAGAAAAATATCTGTGATGAAAGTGTCAGCGATTTTATCTTCTAAATTTCATCAAAATCAAGACTAAATTTTGATGAAATTTTATTACTATGAGGTTTACTAATTAGTTTTGAAAGTTCAGCTATATAGGCTCTGCTTTGGCTGTCATCGAAATTATTATTGAGAAGCTTTATTATGTTTTCATCAATATATTTATCAGATATACTAAAGATTGTATTTTTACTATTCTTTAAAATAAGCAAAAGTCTTTTTTTAGCTTTATCATAGTTTTCCTCAAGGTTAAAGCTTACTATGCCTTCAGTATTTATTATTTCCTCCCTCGCAAATAAAAAATCAAAAGCCTTTAAATTAATTATAATATTATAGGCTATTTTTTTATTCGGCATTACTATTTCTGTGGGGTTTCCCATTTCTATAAATAAATTCCCCCCAATCTCATATAAATTCTCCCCAAAAGTAATTTTGTCAATGCTTTTGCATTGTGAAAAATTCCCATCACCTATAGATAATATATTAGGAAGCTTAACCTCCCCAGTTATAGAACCGCATCCATATAATGCCATATCTCCTATGTCTTTTATTTTTTCTGAAAAATAAATATCCTTTAAGCTACTACAATTATAAAAGCACCTGCTTGGCAAATGTGTGAGGTCTCCTAAACTTATATTCTCAAGTTCACGACAGGATTCAAAGGAGCTTTCACTAAGTAAATTAAATATAACATTCCCACTAATTTTTTTGAGCTTAACACAGTCCTTACAAGCAGCAACTCCTATTCTGCTCACATCTCCCTTACATATTATTTCTTCTAAGCTGCTGCAACCATTAAAAACATAATTTTCTATTTCCGAAATTTTTTCAGGCAGGGTAATTTTTGTTAAATTAATACATCCACCAAAAGCGTATTTACTTATTTTTCTAAGACTTTTTGGCAATATTATTTCACTTAAATTAACGCACCTATCAAAGGCGTATTCTCTTATTTCTTCAACACCCTCTGGAATAACAATTTTTTTAAGTCTACTGCAGCCTGAAAAAGCATTAAAGCCTAAAGTCCTAATATTACCAGGTAGGCTTATTTCCTCTAAGCTTTTACAATCCTTAAACATTTCATCGGGAATTTCCTCAAGGTTCTCTGGTAATATAACATTTTTAAGATTATTGCAATTTTTACACAATGATTTTCCCATTAATTTAACACTATTTGGGAAAACAATTTCTTCTAAGGCTCTGCACCCGCTAAATGCACGATAATCTATTTCTTCAAGATTTTTTGATAAAGTTATTTTCTTTAAGTTTCTGCAATTAAAAAAGGCATTATAGCCTATTTTTTTCACGCTGTCAGACATCACTATATTTTTAATATCATATATATTATAAAACTGATTAGGGAAAATTTTTTCTGTTCCCTCGGAAATAATCATATTATCATTGTTTTCCGCTATGTAATTTGAAATTACTTCCTGTTCCTTTTCTGCTTTTATCTGTTTTTTATTTTGTTTTTTCCAAAAGCTCTCTAAATGCATATTTGATTTTCCTTTTAACATATAAATTTTATCCCCTGAGGAATTTGCACTCAGGGGAAGTTTAATTAAATTTCATCAAAATTTAAAGCAAATTTTGATTTTATATTTTCTTTACCATCTTTATTTACTAAACTATTTCTTAACTCTGTAATATAAACCCTTGTTTGGCTGTCGTCAAACTTATTTTCCAGTATATCCAATATTTCTTCCTCAAAATATTCCTCAGATATACTATAAACTACTGTTTTAGGATTGTTAAATGAAAACTGCATTCTTTTTTGGCTTTCATTAAAATTTTCTTCTGTGTCTATTCTAATTATATTGTGCTTATTAACAGTATTTTCATAGACATAGCAAAATTTATAATCTTTTTCCTTATTTATGCTGTAAATAAAATCTATAACTGCTTTTTTATTAGGAATTATCAGCTGTACTGAATTTTTCATAGAGGCAAAGGCGTCAACATTTATTTTCTCTAATTTATCGCTGAAAACTACCCTATTAATTTTTTTGCATCCCATAAAGCTGTTTTTCTTAGCCTCTATTAAATTAGGAAAGCTATAATCACCCTCAAGCAGCATACAGCCAAACAACCCATTATCTCCAATATTTTCAAGTTTTTCACTTAGATTTAGTTCCTTTAAATTACAGCAGCTAAAAAAACATCTTGACGGTATATCAGTTATATTTTTTCCAAGAGTAAGCTTTTCTAAGCTTATACATCTCTCAAAGGCTCCCGTGGAAATGCTATCAATCACAGCATCCCCTGCTATGCTTTTTAAATTTTCGCAATTTTTAAAAGCATATGCTCCTAAACTCAATATATTACCATCACAGCTTATTTCTTCCAAGCCCTCACATTTATCAAATGCGTAAGCTCCTATTTCCTGTAAGCCTTTAGGAAATATTAGTCTATGTAATGTTTCGCACTCAGAAAATGCACTTTCTCCTATTCTTTTAACGGAGGCTGGAATATTTATATTCTCAAGGCTTCTGCAATAATCAAATATTTTATCAGGAATTTCCGTTATATGCTCAGGCAAATGTACTGTTTCAAGCCATTCGCAAAGTCTAAATAGTTCTTTTCCCAAAGTCTTTACTGTGTCAGGGAAAATAACCTCTTCCAACATTCTGCAATCATAAAAAGCTCTGTCGCCTATTTCCTCAAGGCTATTAGGTATATTTATACTTTCTAAATTTACACAGCCTTTGAAAGCATCCTTGCCTATTTTTTTCACGCTGTCAGGCAATTTAATATTTACTACGCTTTTCATATTGTAAAATTGTCTGTCAGAAATTTCCTCTGTGCCATCAGGTATAGATAGAGTTATACCCTTATTTTTATCGCCTTTTTCCTCTTGTTCTTCAACAAATTCTTCCTGTCCCAGTTCCTTTTCTTCTTCTATTTCTTTTTTATTTTGTTTTTTCCAAAAATTAAATAAACTCATATTATTTTTCCCTTTTTATAAATTTTCTCCCCCGAAGAAATTATCCTCAGGGGAGAATTTTTTAGTAATTGCGAATATTAGGTATTAAAACTACAAAAAGTGCTGAAATCAGCTGATACAATCCTATCATTTGAAATGTAGCTATGTCTGTTTTTCCCATAAGTGCAAGAAATGTAATCAAGCCATAGCCAACCACTATAAATACAAGCTGCAAAATTGTTCCCAATGTAACAGCACTCTTACCTGTAATTACATCACAAATTGCCTTAATTTTTCCCATAAGCTTGCCGTTATAGACAATCTTTGACGGAGCTTTTTCCTTATCACAGGAAATTTCATTAAATTCTGCGTGATTTTTAGAGCTCATAACAGTTATCATATCCTGTGGATATTCAAAAAGATCCTCTATTTTCTTAGCTGTGATATTAGGGTCAGTTGTGTAAACAGAAAGAGTAACACCCTTTTCAGAAAGGTCGTAGAGGTAATCTGCCATTTCCACAGAACCCTTGTAGCTTATAACAAACATTGCTGTAAGCTCTCCTGAATTTGCCAAATAGAAAATTTCTCTGCCATCGTGTTTAAATTTATTTTCATATTCCTCCTCAGGAGGTGTAATTCCGTGATTTATCATTAGCTTTCTGTTGCCAATTAAAACCTTTTTTCCTCCCACCCAAGCAGAAAGTCCCATTTCATCCTCATAAATAATGCTGTCAACCTTTTTAAGTAGTGTCTGCTTATGCTGTATCATTTCCATAAAGATATCCATTAAAATACCGCTGGAGCTGCAAGCCACACTAGCAGCATCAATGATAGCTTCATCTATTCTGGAGTTAGAAAATGTTTTTATTCCGTGCATTATAATGCTTCCGCCATCAAATAAATCGTTGGCATCCACGGAAAGAGAGTTCATTTCATCAAAATCATCTAAGGACTGATAACCTGCTATCATAGCTCCGTATTTATTTAATGACTTTGAAATTCTTTCCAATGGCAAATTGCTAAGCCATGTTGAAGTAAGAGGTGCTCCCATACACATAAGAGCTGAAAATACAGTAAGACCTATCATACTTTCCTTTCCTGACATAAAATAGCTTACCACAGCCATTATAATACTAAATACTAAGAATATTGGAATAGTTATTATGCTTATTCCGTCGCTGTAATCAGGAGAATTTGAAAACTGTAAAAAACCTGTAGGGAATTTTGTTTTTGAGCTATATACCACACAGGGCTCATCAATATTTTGAAGCTTTGTTATTTCCTTTTCAAAGGTTTGGTTATTTATAAGTCCCAATGTATATTTAGATTCGTCATTTGTAAGGAATTTAAAATTGCGTTCTATTCGTGAGTACATAAAGGTTTTTCCGATTAGATTAAATAAAAGTGCTAAGGATGGCAAGCAGAAATACATATTTACACCAAAATCAGTGGCTTTTTCAGGCATAGCTGCCAGCACAACACCCTGCAGGATAGTGGTTATTACTGCTAATGATGCTGCTGAATCCCCGTTTGGTTTAAGTGTAAAAAGGGAAATAAGTCCGCCTCCCACAACGGAATAGCAAACAAGTGCATTTAATATTAAAAATCCTAAAGAAACGCCTATAAATATTTGCATATTTTCTTCAGGAAGCATAAATGACGGCAAAGGAAGCTTTGTGTTATTAAGAGATATTCCCCAATATAGTAAAGCTGCAAATATAACTGCTGTTATAACAAGCTGTACTATATTTAATATTTTTGATTTTCTTATATTTTCCTTTACATTGTCAGTATCTTTTGGAGATTCAAAATCAGCAAATGTGGTTTTCTTGTCATTTTCTCCATCTCCAAAGGTGAAAGCGTGTTTCTTTCTCTGCTCTTCCTCACTTCCCAAAATAGGAATACTTCTGGTAAAGCCCATTGCCGCCTTGGAGCTATCCATATTTCCAACCTTAATATTCATCTGGGTATTTTCCTTGTCATTCTGGTCAAAGAAATTGTCCTTTAGATTTACCTTAAAGGCTGGTTTTTCCTGTGGCTTTTCCTCATCATAGCCTTTGCTTTCAGATATATTTTCCTTTTCTGGAATAAAATTATCTTTTTCAGTCCTATATGTTTCATTATATTGGTTATTTCTGGGTATTGGCGTAGGTTTAACCTCATCCCGTATTTCCTCAAATTCAGAGTTATAAGCAGGTTTTTTATCCCTGCCATCACTTCTTTTTGTAAAAAACTTTCTTTTATGCTTTTCTTTTAATTTTTCCGAGGTTTTAGTTTCATAAGGCTTAAACGCCTTATCACCAAAGGCATTGGCAATTTCCGAGGAAATATGCTCTCTTTCTCCTTGGAAATATTCCTTGTTGTCATCTGTGGTATATTCCTTCTCCATAAGCTCTGCCACAGATGCACCTATTACATGGTTTTCGCCTTTATGAGAATTTTCGGTGTTTTCTTCGGCTTTATTTCCCGCCATATATTTATCGTAAAAGCTAAATTCCTCCTTAGCTTTTTTAGGCAGTTGAACTTCAAATTTTTCTTCCCTATCTATGTTTTCCTCAAAATCTCTAAAGCTTTGAGTATTATAGTTATGGAGCTTTTCTCTTTCAAAATGCTCCTCCTTAACGGGAGGATTATATTCCCTTATTTCCTCTTTAAAATCATCGTTGTGTCTTAAAAATTTATCAGCATCGCTTTGGATTTCATTTTCTGTATCCTCCTGCTGCTTTGCTCGTTTTTTTCTTTTTATTTCTTCTAATATATCGTCCACGGAATAATTATTTTTATCCATTTCATACCCCTCTTTCTGAATATAAATTAATCTCCGTTTTTATTTAAAATTCTTTGCGTTTAACTTAAGTTTCTGTCTTGAAACCTCATACATCATAATTCCTGCTGCCACAGAAGCGTTAAGTGAATTAATATGACCATTCATTGGAAGCGATACAATTACATCGCATTTTTCCTTGATAAGACGGCTTATGCCCTTTCCCTCTGAGCCTATAACCAAAGCTACTCCCCCTGAAAAATCAGTAGAGCACCAATTCTGTCCGTCCATATCTGCTCCGTACACCCAGATATTCTGCTTTTTAAGCTCATCTATGGTTGAGGCGAGGTTAGCAACTCTTGCCACAGGCATATATTCAGCTGCACCTACGGCAATTTTAGCAACTACCGCTGTAAGTCCTACTCCGTGGCGTTTAGGAATGATAATACCATCAGCTCCTGCAGCCTCTGCAGTACGGATAATCGCACCTAAATTATGGGAATCCTCAATGTTATCGCAAATTATAATAAAGGGGTCATGGTCCTTTGCATTTTCCAAAATTTCCTCCACTGTGGAATATTCATAAGCAGAGGTTACAGCGGCCACACCCTGATGATTTGCAAAACCTGTCATATTATCAAGCTTAATTTCATTTACTTCCTTAACAGGAATCCCCTTATCCCTTGCCATCGCAACTATTTTAGTAATGCTTCCCTTAAGCTCACCCTTTACTATGTAAACACTTTCTATTTCTCTGCCGCTTTTTAAAAGCTCTATAACAGAATTTCTGCCAGGCACTACATCTTCTCTTAACTTTGTTTCATTTTCCATATTTTTATTCTTCCTTCTCTGCATAATAGAATTTTCTAATTCATATAATTATAGGTATCAATACATATTATTATACCAAAAACCTAAGAAAAATGTAAGGTATAATTTTATAAATTCTAATAAAATTCTTGTTTTTATTATACTTTATGAGATTTTCTAACTATTTTATATATTAAATTTTTTAAAAATTTGTAAATTATTTTAATAATCAATTATATTTTTCAAAAAGACTTGATTTTTAGAAAAATTAGTGTAAAATAATAATTAGCACTCAGGGTTAATGAGTGCTAAAAAAATTATATATTATATTATTTTTTATAAAACGGAGGAGTTATTATGAATATCAAGCCACTCGCTGACAGAGTTGTTATTAAAATGACAGAAGCCGAAGAAACCACAAAAAGCGGTATTATTCTTTCAGGCAGTGCTAAGGAAAAGCCACAGGTTGCCGAGGTTGTTGCCGTAGGTCCTGGCGGAGTAGTTGATGGTAAGGAAATTAAGATGGAGCTTAAAGTAGGTGATAAGGTTCTTATCAGCAAATATTCAGGAACAGAAGTTAAGCTTGAGGGCGTTGAATACACAATTCTTCGTCAATCCGATGTTTTAGCAATTGTTCTTTAATTTAAAATACAGATTAAATATAAAATTAATTTAAAAGGGAGATAGATTTTCATGGCAAAGAAAATTATATATGGCGAAGAAGCAAGAAAATCCTTGCAAAACGGTATTGATAAATTGGCAGACACAGTTAAAATAACACTCGGCCCTAAGGGAAGAAATGTTGTTTTGGATAAAAAATTCGGTTCCCCACTCATTACAAATGACGGTGTAACAATTGCTAAGGAAATTGAGCTTGAGGACGCTTTTGAAAATATGGGTGCACAGCTCCTTAAGGAAGTAGCTACAAAGACAAACGATACAGCTGGTGACGGTACAACCACAGCTACACTTTTGGCTCAAGCTCTTGTTAGAGAAGGTATGAAGAATGTTACAGCTGGAGCTAACCCTATGATTGTTAAAAAAGGTATTGAAAAGGCTGTAAGCAAGGCTGTTGAAGCTGTTATCTCTAATTCTAAATCCATTTCCTGTACAGATGATATTGCCAGAGTTGCAACAGTTTCTGCTGCTGACGAGGTAATCGGTAAGCTTATTGCCGACGCTATGGAAAAAGTTTCTAAGGACGGCGTTATCACAATCGAGGAATCAAAGACTGCTGAAACATACTGCGATGTTGTTGAAGGTATGCAGTTTGACAGAGGCTACATCACACCTTATATGGCTACAGATATGGATAAGATGGAGGCTGTTCTTGATGACGCTGCTATCCTTATCACAGATAAGAAAATTTCCAGCATTCAGGAAATTCTTCCACTTCTTGAAGAAATCGTTAAGACAGGCAGAAAGCTCCTTATCATTGCTGATGACATCGAAGGCGAAGCTCTCTCCACACTTATCGTAAATAAGCTCCGTGGTACATTTACCTGTGTAGCTGTTAAGGCTCCTGGCTTTGGTGACAGACGCAAGGAAATGCTACAGGATATTGCAATTCTCACAGGTGCTACAGTTATTTCCTCTGATTTAGGATATGAGCTTAGTGATGCTTCTGTTGAAATGCTCGGTACAGCTCGTCAGGTTATCATTGGCAAGGAAAATACAATTATTGTTGATGGTGCAGGAGAAAGTGCTGACATTGAAGCAAGAACAAATCTTATCAGACATCAAATTGAAGAAACAACTTCAGAATTTGATAAAGAAAAGCTTCAAGAAAGACTTGCTAAGCTTGCAGGTGGTGTAGCAGTTATCAGAGTTGGTGCTGCTACTGAAATCGAAATGAAGGAAAAGAAGATGAGAATTGAGGATGCTTTAGCTGCTACAAAGGCCGCTGTTGAAGAGGGTATCGTAGCTGGCGGTGGTACAGCTCTCATCAATGCAATTCCTGCTGTTGAAAAAATCCTTGAGGAATGTGAAGGCGACGAAAAGACAGGTATTAAAATTGTTCTTCGTGCTTTGGAGGAACCAGTTCGTCAAATCGCTGCTAACGCAGGACTTGAAGGCTCTGTAATCATCGACACAATCAGACGCTCTGGCAAGGTTGGATACGGCTTTGATGCATACAACGAAAGCTACAACGATATGATGGAAATTGGTGTTGTGGACCCAACTAAGGTTACTCGTTCCGCACTTCAAAACGCTTCATCTGTTGCTGCTATGGTTCTTACAACAGAATCCCTTGTTGCAGATGAACCTGAAAAGGATATGCCTGCAATGCCTAACCCAGCTATGGGCGGCGGAATGTATTAATAGATACATTAAAATAAAATTTATCCCAGAGCTTATGTGCTTAAGCTCTGGGATTTTTTATAATATAAGTCCTCTAAAATCAATTTAAAAAGCTTTTAGGGGATTATTATTTTACCAGCTAATATTTTTTAAAAGTAATTTGAATATACTTTATATCATAATACAACTTAATTATAACCATTGCATTTTATATATTCTTTTTCAATCCACTCACTATACAAGTGGTTACAATTTGAACATCTGTAAATTCTTTCATAGGTAGCAATCCATATTTCATCCACTCCGAAATTACAATGCTTACAAGCTTCATCTCTCGAATGATAATCCTTATCAAATACTTTTTCATCACGAATAATTATTATTTCACCTATACCGCACTCATCGCAGGTTGCTTTTTTAGGTATAATTTCATCTATTTTTTGTGATGATACAGTTTGCGGAATATAAAAATATTTATGTTGCTCCGCATTTAATTTTGGAGAAACTGGCAAAGAAATCACCGACGAAAGCATAACAGCCGTTGATAAAATACTCATTAATTTTGTCATAGTAATTACTCCTTTTTGTTTAAATTTATTAGCTGATATTTTTTATTTAATTATAACAAATATTCAATTTTTGTCAATATAATTTTCAAAAACTGTAATATATTACAATTTCATTTTCTTCTTTTCAGCATAGTGCAAAATACTAAGATAGTTTATTCCATAAAACCCCGACAAAGTATTTATCTTATTAAACAAGATATAAACTATACTTTGTCGGGGTTTTTATTATTTTATTTCAAATAACTTTTCGCCGTTTTTGTAGGTTGCCTCTACTTTAATTCTGTGAAGCTCTTCCTTATGCACAGCAAGGGGACTTTCTGATAAAACTACCATATCAGCTTTTTTGCCCTTTTCTAAAGTTCCCTTTTCATTTTCCTCTCCATACTGATAAGCACCGTAAATTGTAATAGCCTTTAAAGCATCATAAACTGAAAGGCTTTCCTCCTGGTTAAGCTTAACTCCACTCCTTGTGGTTCTATTTACGGCACACCAAAGAGTATCTATCATATCAGGTGGCAAAACAGGGGTGTCCTGATGAAAAGTAAATGGAATATTTAGCTTTTCTGTAGAATTGGCAGGACTTATATCTTTTGCCCTTTCCATACCCATATTTTTAATGTGGATATCCCCCCAATAATAGGTGTGAGCCATAAAATAGGATGGCATTAGGCCCTTTTCCTTTACTTCTATGAGTAATTCCTTAGGCAAAAACTGACCATGGATAATAACAGGTCGGGTTTCTGTAAATTTACTAAAGGCATTTATATACTGTACTGCGGCAGCATCTCCATTACAATGGCAAAGAAGCTGTCGGCCCTCTCTTACAGATTTATTGACAAAATCCCTTACCTCTTCGTCCTTATAAATAGGATAACCGCTGTAATTTTCTCTATTATCCTCCGAGGTTTTAAGGTATGGTTCTCTCATCCAAGCTGTTCTGCCTTGGGGACTTCCGTCAAGGAAAATTTTATATCCATTTAGCTTAAAATTATTTTTGTATTTTCTATCAAATTCAGGATTGTTTTCAAAAAGACCGTGGCTATTCTTCATATCAGCATAGCCCACTACATCACAAATTAAATCCTTATTTTCAGCTGAAACCTTGAGATAATCAAAGCTGTTATTATCCAGCATACCATCCTGAATTGTGGTAATACCATAGCTTAAATAAATTTGCTGGGCTCTTTTTAAAAGCTCCAATGTTTTCTCCTTAGTTGGCATAGGAATATAATTTCTAAATTGCATAAAGGCATTTTCTTCTAAATATCCGTTTAAATGTCCTTTCTCATCTCTGCCCAAAACTCCACCAGAAATTTCAGTAGAACTATCTGCCAAATTTGCTTTTTCCAAGGCTAGGGAATTAACCACACCCATATGTCCGCTAATATGACTTATGACTACTGGATTTTCTGGAAAAGCGCTGTCCAATACTTCCTTAGTAGGATGAACTCTTTCAGCTAAGGAAGTATGGTCATAGCCAAAACCCACTATCCACTCTCCGTTTTTTATATTTGTATCCTCCTTAAATTTTTTAAGAGTATTTATAATATCACTAAAATTTTTGCTGCTACTTAAATTTATGGAGGTTAAGGATTGAGCAAACTGTGTTAAATGACTGTGTCCGTCAATAAATGATGGCATTAAGCATTTTCCATGTAAATCTATTTTTTCAGCATTCTCACTTGCTTTATTTAAAATATCTGTTTTATCTCCCAAAGCTAAAATTTTTCCGTCTTTTATTAAAATAGCCTGGGGATTTTCGTTTGTCATAGTTATAATTTTTCCGTTATAAAATATTTTTTCTGGCATATTTATCAACCTCTCTTCTATTATATAATAGGCATTATATTATATATTTATTAGTATAATAAGTAAAATTAAATTATAATTTATTAACATCCTTTAAAAAATTAAATTTCTGTGATAAAATTACAGTAAAATAACAAAAAGGAGATTTTTAAATGGGTATATCAAAATCTTGTAAATATAATTTTGGAATTATGAAAAATGGAGAAAACAATCTTATTACCGATGTAAAGGGTGTACGGGTTGGACATACTACATTAATTGACGGCGATATTCAAACAGGAGTTACTGCTATTATTCCCTCTGAGGATAATATTTTCTTAAGTAAAATGCTCTGTGCCTCCCATGTAGTAAATGGCTTTGGAAAGAGCATAGGCTTAGTACAAATTGATGAACTGGGCACCTTGGAAACTCCTATTTTACTTACAAATACCTTTTCTGTACCAGCAGCCTCATCAGCTCTTTTAAAATATATGATAAAAGAAAACTCAGATATAGGTGATACAACTTCTACGGTAAATCCAGTAGTAGCCGAATGTAATGACGGCTATTTAAACGATATAAGAGGTATGCACATAACAGAGAAGGATTGCCTTAATGCTATTGAAAATGCAGCTGCTGTATTTTCAGAAGGAGCGGTGGGTGCAGGACGAGGTATGACCTGCTACGGACTTAAAGGAGGAATTGGTTCAGCCTCCCGAGTTTTTGAAATAAATGGCAAGGAATATACCTTAGGCACTCTTTTACTCACTAATTTTGGCACAATTCGTGATTTAACCCTTGGTGGAGAAAAAATAGGTGAAAAAATTTTCCAGCTTAAACAGGAGGAAAATGTGGATAAGGGTTCCTGCATTATAGTAATAGCCACAGATGCTCCACTTTCATCAAGACAGCTTAAAAGACTCTGCAAAAGAGCACAATCAGGTCTTGCCCGTACAGGGACAATTTCGGGAAACGGCAGCGGAGAAATATCCATAGCCTTTACCACTAAAAACCGGGTCCCTCATTATCCTACAAAGGAAAATATTATAATTGAATGTATTCACGATGACAATATAAATCCCGCTTTTCGTGCAGTAATCGAATGTGTGGAGGAATCTGTGGCAAGTTCTATTTTACAGGCTGAAACTGTTATAGGCAGAAAAGGACATCAGCGTATTTCTTTTAATGATACCTTGGAAAAATATAATTTACAGTAATCTTATAAAGCAAAATCGCCATTATTATACTATTAGTATAATAATGGCGATTTATTTTATTTAGTCATAGTTTTTTCTGAAAGTAGGTTCCTTAGGAGATGGATTTTTCTTTACAGAAACAGTATCCCTTTCTTCCTCGCCCTCACGAAGAAGTCTTGCCTGGACCACAAATCTCTGCTCCTCATTTTTTTCTCCGTATTTATAGGTACAGGTGGAAAGAGTAAGAAGCTTGTCCCTTTCATTTACATCCACATCATAAACCATTTGAGAGCGTTTCTTCGCCTCCTCAGCTATGCTTAAAACCGACATTTTATTGTCAAATTTAGCTGTATCCTTTACAGGATTTATAAGGTGATACTGAAAGCCAATATCCGTGTAATAAACGGCAAAAACCTTAAAAACTAATTTTTCTGTAGGAGTGTAAATATAAATATAGGGATTATTTTTAGCAAATTCCAAATTTAGATATTTTAAAAGCTCAGAAAATTTTTTTCCATTAGGATCATCGTCCACATTATGACCATAGATTACCGTATTAGGCGAAAGAGATGCCCTATCCTTGATAACACATTCATAGTCAGCATAATAGCAGCCATACCAATTATACTCCTTGCTTATATCCCGCCTTAAATAGTAGTCATTGTCATTTGTCTGTAAAATCTCATTATCTATCTTGGTGTTGGGAATTTGAATCCAGCCCACAGTATCAGAATTTATCTCCTTAGCTTCATCTATATTTTTATAGACGCCCTCTTTTTCGGGAACAGGTTCGGATATTTCTTCATCTTCGCTTATTTCCGAGGAGCTTTCTTCATTATAATCAATTGGTGGAAGACTGTTTTCATCTAAATTAGCTTTAACATTCCCATTACAAGCTGAAAAAGTCATTATTATCCCAAAAGCTGCAACTAAGCATAGAAATTTTTTTATGTATTTATTTTTATAAAACTGCATTTATAATTTAACTCCTCGGATAAAATTAAAGCTTATTTATATTCTTTAGAGAATTTAGGCTCCTTTGGAGATGGGTTTTTCTTCACAGAAACGGTCTTTTGTTCTGTTTCGCCATCACGAAGAAGTCTTGCCTGAACTACAAAACGCTGTTCTTCATTCTTTTCACCGCCATATTTATAAGTACAAGTAGAAAGAGTGAGGAGCTTATCATTTCCGTTTACATCCACATCGTAAATCATTTCAGAACGAAGTTTTGCTTCATCTATAATGGACTGAATAGTATCATTTGTGCCGTATTTTTTAGAATCCTTTACAGGGTCTACATAAACATAATTAAATGCTGTTTCTGTAAAGTAAACTGCAAATACTTGGAATACCATTCTTCCTTCCTCTGTATCAATATAGATATAGGGGTTATTCTTTGCAAAATCCTCGTTAAGATAATTAAACAGCTGTGCAAATTTCTTACCATTAGGTCTGTCTTCCATATTATGACCATAAATTACAGTATTAGGAGAAAGGGATGCCTTATCCTTAATCTTACATTCATAGTCTGCAAAATAACATCCGTACCAGTTATAATTCTTAGTAATATCGCGTCTTAAATAAAACTCATTATCCCCTGTTTGTAAAATTTCATTGTCGATTTTAGTGTTAGGAATTGTAATCCAACCCACTGTATCAGAATTAACAGACTTAGCTTCCTTTATTTTTTCTTTTACTGTTTTAGGCTCTTTACTGTCAGATTTTTCTGAAGAGCTGTTGTCCTTTTCACTTTCTGATGAGGATTTATCCTTATCACTCTTATCCTTATTTTTATCCTTGTTATCTTCCTTTACAGGCTTAGAAACTTGAGAAGAAGATGATGAAGATGATTGTGAAGAAGATGGGTCATTAACATCCTCTCTGTCGCCACAAGCGGAAAATGACATAATCATTCCACAGGCTAAAACTGTACATAATAATTTTTTAGTGAATTTGTTGTTAAAAAGCTGCATTAGTTTTTCTCCTTATCTTTTATTTAATGGCGGCGCAGTTGCATATCATACCCTTTTCGCCGTCAACCTTTACTGTACTTCCATTTTTAAGTATTGAACAAGCACTCTTTGCGCCAACAATAATTGGTATATCAAGAGCCTTTGCCACAATAGCCTCGTAAGAATTTTCGTCGGGATTTTCTGTGATAATTGCCGCTGCCTTTTGCAAAATTGAAAGGATTTTTTCAGTAGCCCTTGGAATTACCAATATATCCCCTGACCTAAATCTGCTTAGAGCCTCTTTTTCGTCCTTACATACGCATACAGGCGAAATAATATTTTTCCTTACTAAGGATTTGCCGCTGACAATTACATTTCCCACCATTTGAACCTTGAGCAAATTTGTAGTACCTGTTACTCCTATTGGTACACCTGCTGTTAATACTACAAGCTCACCGTCCTTTACAAATCCAGCTTTTGAGGTTTCCTCCACAGCGTGATTAAATAAATCCTCGTAATTATCTCGATAATCAATTAAAAGCGGTGTAACACCCCAAGAAATGCTAAGCTGTCTAAAGGTACTTACAGATGGTGTACAAGCAATAATCGGCTTATCAATTCTAAATCTGCTGCACATTCTGGCAGTATGACCTGACTGTGTAACAGTGATAATAGCCGCTGCATCAAGGTCATAGGCTGTGGTACAGGTTGCATGGCTTATAGCATTGGTAATATCACTTAGGGAGGCTGAAACATTTTCATCATTGGTAAAATATGCGGATTTATAGTTTATATCCTCTTCTATTCTTTCCGCAATACTTGCCATAGTTCTTACTGATTCCACAGGATATTTTCCTGCTGCTGTTTCTCCCGAAAGCATAATTGCACTAGTGCCATCATAAATAGCGTTGGCAACATCGGCAACCTCCGCTCTGGTAGGTCTTGGATTTCTCATCATAGAATCAAGCATTTGAGTAGCTGTAATTACATGCTTTCCCGCTAAATATGCCTTTTTAATCATCATTTTTTGAATAATTGGCACATCCTGAATAGGTATTTCCACACCCATATCCCCTCTTGCCACCATAACACCATCGGAAACTCTGAGAATATCGTCAATGTTTTCCACACCCTGACCGTTTTCAATTTTTGCGATAATTTTAATAGTATGACAATCGTTGTCATCTAAAATTTTTCTTATTTGCAAAATATCATCAGCGGTTCTGGTAAAGGATGCGGCAATAAAATCAAAACCTGTTTTTATTCCGAAAATAATATCATCATAATCCTTTTGGCTTACAAAGGGAAGAGATAAATGAACTCCAGGGACATTTATACTCTTTTTGTCGGAAAGCTCTCCACCATTTATAACAGTACAAATAATGTCTGTTCCGTTTATCGCTTTAACTTTAAGCTCAATAAGCCCATCATCGGCTAAAATTGTGCTTCCTGCACTTACATCCTTGTAAAGGTCAGCATATGTAATAGCAGAATATTTTTCATTACCAACAATTTCAATATTATTTTTTAAAATAAATTCCGCATCTGCCGAAAGCTGGATTTTTCCATTTTCAAACCTACCAAGTCTTATTTCTGGGCCTTTGGTATCCAGAAGCGTAGCCACAGGCTTAGTAAAATTTTTTCTCACCTTGTCAACTATTTGATATGTTGCCAAATGGCTCTTATGGTCGCCGTGAGAAAAATTAAATCTGGCAATATCCATTCCTCCGCTTATAAGTCGGGAAATAGTTTCCTCGTTATTTGAAGCAGGACCTAAGGTACAAACAATCTTTGTCTTTCTCATAAAATCCTCCTAAATTATAAATAATATTAATATTATAATATTCTGTCAAAAAAAATGCAATATATTTAGAGGATTTTACAAAACATTTCCTTAAATATTGTGCAATTTTTTCTTAATTTTATTGCATTTTACAAATTAATGTCTATTGATACAGGGCAATGGTCGCTGCCCAAAATATCACTATGGATTTTTGCGTCATTTAGCTTATCAGCAAGTCTTTCTGAAATTAGAAAGTAGTCAATTCTCCACCCTGCGTTCTTCTCTCTGGCTTTAAACATATAACTCCACCAAGAATATGCGCCCTCCTTGTCTGGGTAAATTTTTCTAAAGGTATCTACAAAACCGTTTTCCAAAAACTGTGTCATTTTGTTTCGCTCATCTATTGTAAAACCTGCGTTTTTTGTGTTGGTTTTTGGATTTTTAAGGTCAATTTCCTTATGAGCTACATTCAAATCTCCACAGATTATAACTGGTTTTTTTTCATCTAATTTTTTTACATAAGCCTGAAAATCATCCTCCCACTGCATACGATAGGAAAGTCTTTCCAGCTCTCGCTTAGAGTTAGGAGTATAAACAGTTACAAAATAAAAGTCCTCATATTCTAAGGTTATAACTCTGCCCTCGTGGTCATGCTCATCAATGCCAATGCCATAGGTTACATTCATAGGCTTATGCTTTGTAAAAACGGCTGTGCCAGAATAGCCTTTTTTATCAGCACTATTCCAGTATTGATAATATCCCTCAGGGTTAAATTCAGCTTGTCCCTGCTGCATTTTAGTTTCCTGTAAAGCAAAAAAATCAGAATTTGAGCTTTCAAAAAAATCTCCAAATCCTTTAGTTAAACAGGCTCTAAGGCCATTTACATTCCATGAAGTAAAAATCATTTTGATTTTCTCCTTTTAAATTATTATATGAATATTTATTCTTATTTCTATTTCCAAATATTTATATATATAGATTATATCACAATACAAAGAAAATAGTAATACTTTTTTGCACAAATAATATTGATAAAAAATACAAATAGTGATATAATTATTTTGATATTTTATATATGTATACATCCGATTTAGGAGGATTGTTTTATGAATAAAAGAGTATTTTTATTTGTTTTGGATTCTTTCGGAATAGGAGAGCTTCCAGATGCCTATAAATTCGGGGATGAGGGCAGCAACACATTAAAGGCCTGTGCCTCATCAAAATATTTTAATACACCTAATATGAAAAGATATGGACTTTTTAACATAGATAATGTTAATTTGTCAAAAGAATATAAACCTCTTGGCAGCTTTGCCCGTCTTGCTGAAAAAAGCATGGGAAAGGATACCACCACAGGCCACTGGGAAATGAGCGGTCTTATTTTGGACAAGCCATTTCCCACCTACCCAAATGGCTTTCCTGATGAAATTATAAAAGAATTTGAAAAGCAAACAGGCAGAGGCACTTTAGTAAATAAGCCCTATTCAGGTACTGCTGTTATAAATGACTTTGGCAGAGAGCATATGGAAACAGGTAAGCTAATTGTTTATACTTCAGCCGACAGCGTTTTCCAAATTGCCGCTCACGAGGATATTGTCCCCATTGATGAGCTTTATCGCTACTGTGAAATTGCCAGAAATATTTTAAAGGGAGAGCATAGTGTGGGCAGAGTTATTGCAAGACCCTTTACAGGCTCCTACCCTAACTTTGAAAGGACTTCCAATCGCCATGACTATTCCTTTGTACCCTATAAGGAAACTATGCTTGACGCAATTAAAGATGAGGGCTTAGATGTTATCGCCGTGGGAAAAATTAATGATATTTTTGCTGGAAATGGCATAACAGAATTTTACCGCACCGTTTCCAACGATAATGGTATGGAGGTTTCCATGGAAATGGTAAAGAAAGACTTTAACGGACTTTGCTTTATAAACTTAGTGGATTTTGATATGAAATACGGCCACAGAAATGATGTTGACGGTTATGCTAAGGCACTTACGACCTTTGATAAGCAAATTGCCGAATTTGAAAAAGAACTAAAACCTGATGACATTGTTATTATAACTGCCGACCACGGCTGCGACCCCAGTACCCCCAGTACTGACCATTCCAGAGAATATGTACCTATGATAATTTTTGGAAATAATATTAAAAGCGGAATTAATTTAGGCACAAGAGATACCTATGCACATATCGGTGCAACTATTCTCGATTATCTCGATGTTAAAGGAAATATTGACGGAAAATCCTTCTTATCTGAAATAATAAAATAAAGGGATTGATTTTATGTTGGAAAATTTCCAAAAACTAATCAAAAAGGCTATTGAAGCCAGAAAATTTGCTTATGCTCCCTATTCGGGATTTTGTGTAGGTGCGGCACTTCTCACAGCTGATGGAGAAATATTTACAGGCTGTAATGTGGAAAATGCCGCCTATTCTCCCACCAACTGTGCCGAAAGAACTGCTGTATTTAAGGCAGTTTCCGAGGGTAAAAAAGATTTTATCGCTATTGCTATTATCGGTGGCTTAGGCCATGAGGGAAAAACCGAAAACTACACGGCTCCCTGCGGAGTTTGCAGACAAGTTCTTGCCGAATTTAATGACGGCTCTATGAAGGTTATTTTGGCAAAAGACGAAAATGATTTTAAAGAGTACACCTTGGCAGAACTTCTTCCATTGTCATTTACACCTAAATCGTTGGTGTAAAAATATATATAAAAGAGGTAGAAAAAAATGTCCTACGTAAATTACATTACAGAAACATTCAAAAAACTCACATCAATCGACGGTCCAAGTGGTTTCACAAGTAACGCATCAGATTTTTGTGTTGAAGAATTTAAAAGATTGGGATACGATGCTATGAAAACTGTTAAGGGCGGCGTAATTGTTTCCCTGGGCGGTAAAGATAAAGAAAACGGAATTTTGCTCTCTGCTCACCTTGATACTCTCGGCGGTATGGTTAAGGCTATTAAAGGAAACGGAAGACTCAGAATTTCCCCTGTAGGCGGACTTACAGCTAACAATGTTGAGGCTGAAAACTGCAAGGTTTATACAAGAGACGGTAAGGTATTCACAGGTTGCCTCCAGCTTGACAATGCCAGCACTCATGTAAACAAGGACTACAACACCACAGCAAGAACCTTTGACACATTGGAAGTTGTTCTTGATACACTCAGCACATCTAAGGAAGAAACAATCAAGGACGGCATTTCCGTTGGTGATTTCGTATGTGTTGACCCTAAGACAGTTATCACAGAAACAGGCTTTGTAAAGAGCAGATTTATCGACGACAAGATGAGCGTTGCTGTTATTCTCGGTCTTGCTAAATACCTTAAAGAAGAAAACATCACACCAGAAAGAGCTATCTATGCTCATATGACAGTTTACGAGGAAGTAGGTCATGGTGCTTGTGGAACAATGCCTGATGGTGTTACAGAAATGCTTGCAATCGATATGGGCTGTGTAGGTGATGGACTTACCTGTACAGAAAGAGAAGTTTCTATCTGTGCTAAGGACTCCAGAGGCCCTTACAACTACGAAATGACAAGTAAGCTTATTGAACTTGCTAAGAAGCACGAGCTTAGATATGCTGTTGACATTTACCCAATGTACGGAAGTGACTGCGACGCTGCTCTCGGTGCAGGCTATGACATCAGACATGCTCTCATCGGTACAGGTGTTTACGCAAGCCACGGCTACGAAAGAACACATATCGACGGAATTGAGGCTACCTTTGAACTTGCAAAGGCATTCATCCTCGAAAAATAATTTTAGGAATATAATATTCTATAAAAGCCAAATAAAAATCCTCCGAAATCAATCGGAGGATTTTTGCTTTATTTCAAGCTTCTTTATCATTTTATGACTATAAATAGCCTTAGTGTATGGCATTAGAAAAGGAATTAGGCAGGGTATGAATTTGACGAATAATACCAAGACGATAAGCCTGTAAAAGCAGCATCAAATCATCAATCTGCCGTCTAAGCTCTTTACCTGTATCAGTATCTCCAACAGTTTTTCTCTTTTCCACAGTTTCAAAAATATGACTCTTTGAAATAATATCAAAGTCGTTTTTAATTGCGTGTTCTGTGGAATCAAAGGATTGATGGCTCACTAATCTTAAACAGTTTGAATTATAAATAAGAGTATATCCTGCTATACCTGTGGTTTTCTGATAATGCTTGCAGAAACCCCCATCAATGTTAATGAGCTTGCCATTTGCTTTAAAGGGGCTTTCACCGTCCTTAGTTTTAACAGGCACATGGCCGTTGATAATATGGGATGCATAGGGGTCTAAATCAAATTCTGATAAAATCCTACGGCAGTATTCAGGGTCATTTGTAAAAGTATAATATGGGTCTTTTCTTTCCTTCCACACATTTTCATCGGCTATTTCAGCTCTTTCAAAGGTTGTCATAGCGTGTCTTCCAAACAAAGGTGAATGTTTTCCACACCATAAATACCAAATAAAATCAAGTCCTCGCTGTCTTTCCGGAGTACCTTGAGGCATAAAGAAAGCGGCTCTTGCCATTTTATCACAGTAATCAAGCAGCTTTCTTCCGCTGACAGGTTGATTTCCCTCAAAATCAATCTCTGTAAAGCTTCCATTCTCATTCATAGGCACACAGCCATGGAAAAGCAAGTTTGAATTATAGCATTTATACATACTGCCCTTAGAATATAAAAATGCCACATGTCGCTGTAATTTTTCACTTTGCATAAAGGCTCTTTTTAGTTCGTCTATAACAACCTGTTCCTCAGCTGTAAGGTCATATGGATGTCTTGGGTCAACTGTGGGCATATCAGGATCCATAATTTTGTGCTGCACTCCGTTTATGGTAACAGAGCTGTTTTTAAAATCAATCTTATCTAAAAGTAAACGGGGTTCCATTTCAAATTTGGGATTTCTGCTTATAATCTGGCCTTCCATTTTAAATAGAATTATGGTAATTGCTTTTCTCATTTTAGCGATTAAAAGCTTATCATAATCACCTAAGCGGTCGCTGAGCTGAACGGGCTTAAAGCAATGGCAATCTCCCTGATAGGTTTTTTCTGCGAATGTGATAAGAGGTCTTAAGCTTATACCATAGCCTATTTCCAGTAAATCCAAGGCAGAAAAACGAAGGCAAATATTCAGCACATTGCTTATACAAGCCTCACTTCCCGCAGCAGCACCCATCCATAAAATATCGTGATTTCCCCATTGAATATCAACGCTGTGGTGGTTCATAAGTAAATCCATAATTATATCAGGGCGTTCGCCTCTGTCAAAAATATCTCCCACTAAATGAAGTCGATCCACAGCAAGGCGCTTTATAACATCAGCTAAAGCTATAATAAAAGCGTCAGCTCTATCTATATCAATAATTGTGGAAATAATTTCATTGTAATACCTATCTTTGTTCTTTCCATCATGACTAGCGTGAAGAAGCTCATCTAAGATATAGGCAAAATCCTTGGGTAGCGCCTTGCGAACCTTGGAGCGAGTGTATTTTGTAGAAACTAAACGGCATACTTCGATAAGCTCTATAAGAGTTTGCCTGTACCATTTGTCTAAATCCTCGATATTATCCATATCGTCTTTAATAAGAGCTAATTTCTTTGTAGGGTAATAAATCAGTGAGGCAAGTTGCTTTCTCTTTTCCAAAGGAAGTATATCCTTATAGAGCATATCTATCTTTTCGTGAATTACCCCAGAGGCACTATTTAATATGTGAATAAAAGCCTCGTGCTCACCGTGAATATCGCTGACAAAATGCTCTGTTCCCTTTGGCAAATTTAAAATCGCCCGAAGATTTATTATCTCTGTGGAAACACTTTGTACATTTGGAAAAGTTTTGCTTAATGAGTTCAAATATTTGATATTTTGATTTATTTTTTCAGTAAGCTCCAAAAAAATCTCTCCTTTTTAAAATATATGTAATCTTATTCTACCACAATAAAGCTAATCTTTAAAGAAAAAGTTTAAAAAAATGTGTAATTTCTACAAATTTAACTAAATTATTTTTATATTTAAAAAAAATGCTGACAAGTGGTAATTGATATGCTAAAATTAAAATAGTACTATACAAAAGGAGATATATTAATGGACATATTTTCAGTAATTTCCCTTGGCGGAGGAATTGCATTGTTCCTCTATGGTATGTCGCTTTTAAGCAGCAGTCTTGAAAGAGCGGCAGGTAAAAACCTGAGCAAAATACTTGAAAAAGTCACCAGTAATGTGTTTTTAAGCGTCTTGTTCGGTGCAATCGTAACAGCAGCTATTCAAAGCTCTGCAGCTACCACCGTTATTGTAATCGGTCTTGTAAACTCCCAGCTTATAACACTTAAACAGGCTATCGGAGTTATTATGGGTGCTAATATCGGTACTACAATTACTGCCCATATTCTTCGTATGAGTGATATTTCATCGGATAATTTCCTGTTAATGCTCATTAAGCCCACCACTATGGCACCTCTTTTAGCTTTAGTCGGTATTATTATGTTTATGTGCTCCAAAAAATCCCGAACGAAAGATATAGGTCAGGTTTGCTTAGGCTTAGGAATACTTTTCACAGGTATGTTCAGCATGGAGGGTGCAGTATCTGGACTTCAGTCAAATCCCGCCTTTACCGAAATGTTTGCCAGCCTTTCTAATCCTATTATCGGCGTTTTAGCAGGTGCCTTTGTAACAGCACTTATCCAAAGCTCTTCAGCCTCTGTGGGTATTTTACAGGCTCTTTGTTCCACGGGCAGAATTACCTTTTCCTCAGCCTTCCCGATTATTATGGGACAGAATATCGGTACCTGCGTAACTCCTATTTTAGCAAGTATCGGTGCTTCTAAAAATGCAAAAAGAGCGGGTATTGTTCACCTTTGCTTTAACACCATAGGTACATTGGTATTTTTAGCAATTACCTATGCTATACAATACACAATTGGATTTAGCTTCTGGGACAACCCTATCACTAAGGGCGGTATCGCTGATTTCCACACAATATTTAATGTTACCGTTACCCTTTTATTTATGCCCTTTGTTTCTCTTTTAGAAAAATTTGTATGTAAGCTCATTAAGGACGAAAAAGGCGACAATGACCTTGAGGATGTTACCTTGGAGCTTGATGAAAGATTCCTGGTAGCTCCATCCATCGCTATTAAACACGCATCTAATGTTACAATGAATATGAGTAATATTGCCAGAGAAAACTTTTTAAATGCAAGAAGCTTACTTAAAAAATATGACCCTAAGGTTATTGAAATTGCCAATGAATTTGAAAATGTAATTGATATCATTCAAGATAAGCTAAGCGTCTATCTTTTAAAGCTTTCAAAAAAGGAATTAAACGAAGTGGATAGCCGAAAGATAAATCAGCTACTACATGTTATCACAAATTTTGAAAGAATAGGCGACTATGCTAAAAATATGGTGGAATTTGCAGAGGATGTCCACGAAAAGAATCTTAAATTCTCCGAAGAGGGTCTTAATGAAATTGATATACTCTGCGAGGCTGTTTTGGAAATCATCGACCTTGCAAACTGTGCCTTTGAACAATCTAGTATAGAAATTGCCGAAAAGATTGAGCCTTTGGAGGAGGTTATAGATACTATCGAAGAAACCCTCAAAGACAAGCATATTGAAAGAATGCGAGAGGGACTTTGCTCCGTTGACGCTGGTCTGCCCTTTATGGAAACTCTCTCAAATCTTGAGCGTATTGCCGACCACTGCTCAAATGTAGGTGTCTATGTAATTGTTCACGAAAACCCAAAAACAGATATTGATATGCATGAATACATAAATACCATTCACAAGGGCGATACTAAAAACTTCGCCAGCAATTTTGAACACTACAAGGAAAAATACTATAACAATGTTATTGCATAACAAAAGCCCGTCTTTTTTGACGGGCTTTATTTTATTTTCCTAAGGCAGCTTTAAATTTAGGTAAAGGTCCTATTTTGCTTTCAGCAGGTGGGTAATAAATATTATTTCCTGGATATTCATTAGCCTCTATTAAGCAAACATCATTCTCTGAAATTGCCACATCCCAGCCTACATATCCAATTTGAGGCACAACAAGTGCTGCTTTTTTAACTGTATCCAAAGCTAAATCAAAGTGAGGAATCTCAAAACCCTCGATAATTTCTTTTGTAATAGGGTGAAATTCGTACTCATTACCATAAGCATCAAAGCCCTTATTATCCACAATGCCTTTTTCGATATTTATTGTGGCAGCTATTCCACCATTGCATAAGTTATCAACCGACTTTCCATTCCCCATTCGGAGAGCTGCAAAAACAGGTGTGGCAATTCCATTTTTTAGAATTGTAACAATACGAACCGTATTCAAGGAATTAGGATACATTCTTTCAAGCCTTATATGCTGCTTAACAAAGCTATCTACTAAATTCAAATTTTCAGCTTTTAGCTCTGCGAAAAGCTTTTCAACATCGGTTTCTGTATTTATTTTTATAATGCGAATACCCTGTCCGCAAATCCCGTCAACAGGCTTAGCTACTATTTTTTCTCTTACAGAAACAAAATCAGAAAACTCCTTTAAGGAGCATTTTCTCAAATCAAGCCACTCTCGTTTGATAAAATCCGCAAATTTTTCGCTGAATTCAGTTTTCTCCTGAAAAATATGCCAATAAGCCTTATCATTTAAAGCACTTACTATTTTATTATTTTCTCCTCTTGTTACATAAGTGGCACGCTCTTTAGCATTTAGCTTATAAAACTTAAATTCATAATAATCAGAGTATCCTGCTAAATATTTAAAGCCACAGTAAACCATATCCACTAAAATAAAAAATGTAGGTTTTCCACATTTTTTATGGGCGCTTTTAGCTGCTTCTATCATTTTATCGTAGTGAAGATTCTTAATTCTCTCTATCAAATATTTTAGTTTTTTCAATGATAATTCTCCTTTAATATTAATCAAATTTAAGTTGATTATATCATACTTAAGAAAAAAATCAATTTTCTTTTAATAAAAATGCGAAAATTCTGATAAATGAATTTTCGCATTTTAAAAACTTTATTTAGACTATTTATTTAGGGATTCTGCAATAAGCTTTGCCATTTCGCAAAGTTGTTCTCTTTGTTCAGATTTAACAGCAGATTTAATCGTAACTGCATTTTCTAAAATTTCCATATTTTTAAGTGTGGAAAGCATTTCTCTCATTTGCTTGCCCGTCATAGCTGCCCATGTGCCGTTTTCAGCTAAAGCTACTGTTCTATTTTGAAGAGTATGCGCCTTAATATCCAATAGTACTGTTTCCATATTAGGGAAAATTCCTCCGTTATATGTGGAGGACATAAATACCAAATGACTACATCTAAAGCTTTCTGACAAGATATAGCTGGAATGTGTGGTGGAAACATCATAAACAGATATATTCTTAACTCCATTTTTGCTAAGCTCAGCTGCTAAGATTTCTGCGGCATTTTCAGTATTTCCGTAAATAGAGGCATAAGCTATCATAACAGCCTTGTCCTCAGGAGTGTATGCGCTCCACCTTTGATATTTTTCGATAAACCAGCCTATATTCTCTCTCCAAATTGGGCCGTGGAGAGGACATAGCATTTCGATATCAAGACCTGCGGTTTTTTTGAGAAGTGCTTGTACAGGTGCGCCATATTTACCAACAATATTTGTATAATATCTTCTTGCCTCATCAAGCCAATCTCTTTCAAAATTAACCTCATCTGCAAAAATATTTCCGTTTAATGCACCAAATGTACCAAAGGCATCTGCTGAAAATAAAACCTTATCGGTGCTATCGTAAGTAACCATAGCCTCTGGCCAGTGAACCATAGGAGCCATATAGAAGGTAAAGCTATGCTTACCTGTAGAAAGAGTATCTCCTTCATTTATAATTTGAGCGTGGCTGTCAGCATCAAAATCAAAGAACTGCTTAATCATACCTAAGGCCTTTGAGTTGCATACAATTTTAACCTCAGGATAAAGATTAACTATATCCTCTAAAACTGCACAGTGGTCAGGCTCCATGTGATTTACCACTACATAGTCTAATGTTCTGCCGTTTAAAATGTGCTTTACATTTTCAAGGAATAATCGAGAAATTGCCTTATCTACAGTATCAAGCAGAATTGTCTTTTCATCCATTATAAGATATGAGTTATAGGAAACTCCATGGGGTAAAGGGTAAATATTTTCAAAAAGAGAAATTCGGCGGTCATTTCCGCCAACATAATAGATATCATTTTTTATATTATTTACACAATACATTTTACACACTCCTTATGTATTAAAAAAATTTTGATGTACATTATTATTCTACCATAAAATATGTAAAATAAAAGTGAAAGTTTAAATTTTTATAGGATAGAAAAAAAACTACTTAAATTGTACATTTGGCACAATAATAATAAAAACTTTATAAAAGCGACAAATAGTACTTTTAATATTTGTCAAAATGCTTTATAATGATTACATATGCAAAAATATTGAAAGGACTGTGAAATATAATGATAAACAGAGTTAAGCTTGATATTCAAGGCTGTAAGCTTATAATTGCTACTCCCGAGGAGGAGGCTTATGTAATAAAATTAGGTGAAAATTTAGATAAACAAATTACATCCCTAATGGAGCAAAATGACAGACTTTCACTTAACGAATGTCTTGCTCTTTGCTGTATAAATTACATGGACAGCTATAAAAAGAGCGAGGAAAGCGCTGACAGAATGAGAAGTCAAATCACAGAATACTTAGAGGATGCAGCAAAAGCAAGAATAGAGCTTGATGAAACAAAACGCGAACTGGAAAAAGTAAAACGCCAGTTAGAAATGGGTAAAAACAGTGAAGAAGAATAATATTGAAATTTTAGCACCATCAGGCTCTTTTGATGCCTTGGTTGCAGCAGTAAGGTCAGGAGCAAATGCAGTTTATTTAGGCTCAAAGGCACTTAACGCCAGAAGAAATGCCACAAACTTTGACAACGAGGAATTAAAGGAGGCTGTGGCTTATTGCCACGAAAGAGGAGTAAAGGTTCACCAAACCCTAAATACCCTTATGTACGATGATGAAGCCCCAGAGGTTGAGGAAGCAGTAAAAACTGCTGTGAAATGTGGTGTGGATGCCCTTATTATTCAGGATTTAGGTGTTTTTGAAATTGCCAAAAAAATCGCTCCCGAAATGCCCCTTCATGCCTCAACACAAATGGCAATTCACAATTTAGAAGGAGCTAAAAAAGCAGAGGAGCTGGGATTTTCCCGAATTGTACTTGCAAGAGAACTTTCCAAAGAGGAAATAAGACATATCGCTCAAAACATTCACACCGAAATCGAGGTATTTATTCACGGTGCTCTTTGTATGAGTGTTTCAGGTCAATGCTATATGAGCTCTATGATTGGAGAAAGAAGCGGAAATCGCGGACTTTGTGCCCAGCCCTGCCGTTTACCTTTCCAGGTGGAAAATGGCAACGAATACGGCCTTTCTCTAAAGGATTTATCCTTAGTTGAGGATGTAAAGGAGCTTGCTGATATAGGCGTTGTATCTGTAAAAATTGAGGGCAGAATGAAACGCCCTGAATATGTTTCTGCAGCAGTTTCCCAGGTTAAAAAAGCCGTTAATAATGAAAAAACAGATATGGGACTTTTAAGAAGTGTATTTTCCAGAAGTGGGTTTACTGATGGATATTATAATTCCAAGGTTGACTACTCTATGTTTGGTACAAGACAAAAGGACGATGTTTTAGCTATGTCATCAGTTCTTAAGGACATCGAAAAGGATTATGCCAAGGAAGCTGCTCTTATTCCAATTCAAATGGAGCTTTCCATAAAAGAGGGAGAGCCTGTAAGCCTTTTCTGTGCCGACTTAGAGGGTCATTCCTCAGAAAAATTCGGTGCAATTCCTCAGGTGGCAATAAATAAACCTACAACTCGTGAAAAGGCTGAGCAAAGCCTTGCTAAAACAGGTGGCACACCCTATTACCTTGACAAATTTGATTTTAATGCTGATGAGGGACTTATTGTACCTGTGTCAGAATTAAATTCTCTTCGCCGTGAGGCCTTAGAGGATATAAAAACTCAAAGAAGCGAGGTTAAGCCAATGAAGCTCTGTAAGCTTCCTCCTTTGCCTAAAATCCCCGCTGATATGAGTATTATGCCTAATTTAAGAGCCAGAGTTTCTAAATATACTCAGCTTACCCACAGAATGCTCCAGGAATGTGAAATGATTATTATGCCCCTTTCTCAGCTTAATGCCTTTGTAAGAAAGGGCGGAGCTATCACAGATAAAATCTGTGGAGAAATAGAAGCGGTAAACTTTGCCCCCGAATATGAAATTAAGCTTATGAAATCCCTAAAGGAGCAGGGCCTTAACCATATTTACTGTGGAAACCTTTGGGGAATTAAGGCCGCTCAGGATATAGGCATTAAAAATATCCATGGTGGATTTAACTTAAATATCTTTAACTCCAGAGCTATGAAAAAATACGCAGATATGGGCATTTGCGACACAGAAACCTCCTTTGAGCTTAATTTAAACAAAATTAAGGATATTATAAGACCTATAAGCACAGGTATTGTAGCTTATGGTTATCTGCCCCTTATGACAGTTAGAAATTGCCCTGTGGAGGCTTCCATAGGCTGTGATAATTGCTTAGGCTATACTAAGCTAAAGGACCGCAAGGGTACTGAATTTTTTGTAAACTGTGATGGCGGACAAAGCCGTATCTTTAATAGTGTCCCTCTCTATCTTGCGGAAAGAATGAAGGAACTTTCTGGACTTAACTTCATCACCCTTTATTTTACCAAGGAAAAACCTGAAGAATGTGATGAAATTATTTACAGCTACAAAAATAAGCTCCCTTATGTGGGCAATATGACTCGTGGTCTTTACTACAGAAATGTTTTATAGAGGATGAATATGATTAAAATAAAAAAACTCACCAAAACGGCTACAATTCCCACAAGAGGCACAGCTGAAAGTGCGGGAATGGATTTATATGCTGATATTAATGAGCCAATTAAAATAAATCCTAAGGAAATTGCAAAAATCCACACAGGTATAGCAGTTCAGCTTGAAAAAGGCACAGTAGGACTTATTTTCGCCAGAAGTGGACTTGGCACAAAGCACGGCATTGTTCCTGCAAACTGTGTGGGTGTAATAGATAGCGATTATCGTGGAGAAATTATGGTTTCGCTTATAAATAATTACAGCGAAAAATATGTAATTAACCCCTATGACAGAATTGCACAGCTGGTAATTGTAAACGCACTTTTCCCCGATGTGGAAATATGCAATGACCTTGATGACAGCGAAAGAGGCATAGGTGGATTTGGCTCAACAGGAAAATAACAAAGGAAGGTTTAAAAAAATTGAAAGTAATATTAGCATCAGCATCTCCAAGAAGAAAAGAACTGCTTAAAAGTATTGTGCCTGATTTTGAAATAATTCCCTCCGAATATGACGAGGTTTTACCTGATGGCATTGAAAATGAAGCTGTGGCAGAGTTTTTTGCCGTTCAAAAAGCCTTGGATGTGGCTAAAAACCATAAGGACAGCCTTGTTATAGGCTGTGATACCGTAGTTATTGCCGAGGGAGAAATTTTAGGCAAGCCAAAGAACAAGGCGTCCGCCAAAAGAATGCTCAAGCTCCTTTCTGGAAAAGAACACAAGGTAATAACAGGACTTTGCATAATTAAAAACGGAAAAAGTCTTTCTTTAAGTGAGGAAACCACAGTTAATTTTAGTCTCCTTTCCGAAAACGAAATTGATTGGTATATAGCAACAGGGGAACCTATGGACAAAGCAGGAGCCTATGGTATACAGGGTTTTGGCGGAAGATTTATTGAGGGAATTAAGGGGGATTATTACTCCGTTATGGGACTTCCTTTAAATAAGCTTTACTCACTTTTAAAAAATATCTGCCCCGAAATATTATAAATTCTCGAATTTTTATAAATAATGACAGAATATCTGAAAATTACCACAAAAATTGCTTAAACTTTTCAGAATAAATTCTCAAATTATTGTTGAGTTTATGGGCAATAAGAGTTATAATATTATTTATTGACGAAAGGAGCTTAAAAATTTTATGTTATCATTTAATAAAGATATCGGCATTGACTTGGGCACAGCGAATACTTTGGTATTTATGAAGGGCAAAGGCATCATTATGCGTGAGCCATCCGTTGTTGCAGTAGATAAAAAAACAGATACAGTTAGATATGTTGGACATGAAGCTAAAAAAGTAATAGGCAGAACTCCTGGCTCTATTATTGCCGTAAGACCTCTTAAAGATGGCGTTATCGCTGACTTTGATATTACAGCAAATATGCTTCAGATTTTCATTAAAAAGGCTATTAACAATTCTATGTTTGCAAGACCAAGAGTGGTTATATGTATTCCCTCAGGAATTACAGCTGTTGAAAGAAGAGCTGTAAGAAGTGCTGCATTCAAAGCGGGTGCTAAGCATGTTTCCATTATCGAAGAGCCTATGGCTGCCGCAATAGGTGCTGGAATGCCTGTTGCAGAGGCTATGGGAAGTATGGTTATTGACATCGGAGGAGGTACAAGTGAGGTAGCTGTTATTTCCTTAGGCGGCATTGTTGCAGCTAAATCCGTTAGAGTGGGCGGAGATGAATTTGATTCCTCCATAATTCAATATGTAAAGAAAAAATATAATCTTCTCATTGGCGAAAGAACAGCCGAGGAAATTAAAATGAATATCGGTTCTGCCGTTGAATACGAGGGCGAGGAGCCTATGGAAATTAAAGGCAGATATCTTGTGGATGGCCTTCCAAGAAATATTCAAATTCAGCCCTACGAAATTAGAGAAGCCCTTGTTGACCCACTTTCCTCTGTTTTGGATGCTGTAAGAACCACCTTAGAAAAAACACCACCAGAGCTTTCCGCTGATATTATCGACCACGGTATTACTCTTACAGGCGGAGGAGCTTTGCTAAAGGGCCTTGATGAGCTTATTTCCAGAGAAACTGGTATGGAGGTTCATATTGCAGAAAACCCGCTTGACTGTGTTGCCATTGGTACAGGTAAGGTACTTGAGGACCTTGATAAACTTCATGAAGTACTTATGGAAGACGACGAGGACGCTAAAAATTACTAAACAAAAAATTATTAAAAGCAGGAGGAATTATAAATGGATGATTTTTTTAAAAGCAAAAAATTTAAAATTCTTCTTGCTTTTTTAGTTGTTATTTTTGCCTTTGCTATGCGAGGAGCCTATACAGGAGGACTTGCCGGTGTTTCAGACAATATCATCGGAATTGTTTCAGTTCCTTTTCAGCGTGTTTCCTCCGCAATATCCGAGAGTGTACATTCATTTTTAAATATTTTTCTAAATGCAGCTGATATTTCTAAAGAAAATGTCCAATTAAAAGAAAAAATCGAAGAAATGAATCAAAAGCTTGTGGACTACGATAAATTTAAGCGAGAAAATGAAAATCTTAAAAAATTTTTAGAAATAAAAGAGCAAAATCCTGAATTTGAATTTGAACCCGCCACAGTTATAGGCAGAGATGTAAACAGCAAATTTTCTTCCTTTACCATTGATAAGGGCTCTTTGCACGGAATTGAGCTTCGTGATACTGTCATTACTTCAAAGGGACTTGTTGGTGTGGTAAATGAAGTGGGAATGAACTACTCCAAGGTAATCACAATATTTGATGCCTCCTTAGAAGTGGGAACCTACATAAGTACCACCAGAGATGTGGGTATTGTTACGGGACGCATAAGCGAATCAGAAAAGGGATATACCCTTATGACCCTGCTACCCAAGGATGTGGAGGCCAAAAAGGGAGATATGGTTTTAACCTCAGGCTATGGTGGAAATTTCCCAAAAGATATAATAGTAGGAGAAATTTATGAAATAAAGGACGAAACCCATGGGCTTTCTAAATATGCAATAATAAAACCTGCTTCAGACATTAAAAATGTAAAGGATGTTTTAGTCATAAAAAGCTTTTTAGGCGAAAACAAAGGACAAAATGACACAGAAAATTCCAAAAAAGAAAATTAATAAAGAATATTTTAAAAGCTGCTTTTCATTAAAAGTAGCTTTTCTTAAACAATAAATCAAAGGAGGCGGAGCTATTTGGAAAATAACCAAAACAAAGGAATTGCTTTTAAATATATATGCTATGGCTTATTTATTTTTCTTATATTTATTTTACAAAGTACTCCGTATTTTCTTGAAATTTGGGAAATAAAGCCAAATTTACTTTACCTTGCCGCAGTATCTGCTGCTATGTATGAGGGAGAATTTGCTGGAGGAATTATAGGTATGCTTGTAGGTATGCTCTGTGATTATTCCTCCTACCCTATTCACGGATTTAATGCAATGCTTTTGCTTATATGCTGTACCTCCATCGGCTGGGCAGTAGTCTATTTTATGAAAAACAGTAAAATAAATGCTGCTATATTTTCATCTGCCTCACTTTTAATAAGGGGGCTTTTGGAATACTACTTTGTATATGCTATTTGGAAATATGAAAATTCCGAAATCATATTATATAGACATATCCTCCCAACTGTTTTTTATTCAGTATTATTTACCCTTCCTATTTTCTTTATCATAGGAAAAATACATAATTATTTCACCGAAAAATATAATTTGGAATAGGAGATATAATGAAAAAAAATATCATCAGAAACCGTGTGCTGATAATAGTATTTTTATTCTTAGCCTGCATTTGCTTTTACTCCCTGCGTCTTATGGAAATACAAGTTGTGGACGGCAAAGAATATGTGGATAAATTAAATAAAGGCACCAGTGTTTCCCAAAAAACCAAAGCGGCAAGAGGAGAAATTGTGGACCGTGAAGGACGACCCTTTACTTATAACCGAGTAGGCTATAATATCACCTTTGACCGTGTGTATATGTCAAAAAAAGAGGAAAACGAAACTATTTTAAAAGCCTGCAAGCTCCTCGAAAATACAGGCGAGGAATGGGTGGATAATCTTCCTCTTACAAAAGAAGCACCCTTTGAGTTTTTGCCAGACCGTGAAAAAGATGTGGAAAGACTTAAAAAACATCTTAACATAGGTCAATATGCTACCGCTGATGATGTAGTTTATTGGCTTCGTGATGTATATAAATTAAAAGATTACAGCGACAGCGATTTCAGAAAGCTTGCCGGTGTTAAATACGAAATGCAGCAAAAGGGATTTAACTACTCTACCAAATACACCTTTGCCTATGATATCAGCCTTAGAACTGCTACATTAGTTCGTGAATGGGGCTATGAAATGGACGGAGTCAGCATATCCGAAAGTGCTATCCGTGAATATATGGACGGTGATTTAATCCCCCATGTAATCGGAAGAATAGGGCCTATATATGCCGAGGAAATGGAGGAACTTTTAGATAAGGGCTATCAGCCCTCCGACTATATCGGAAAGGATGGTATAGAGCTTATCTACGAGGACTATCTAAGAGGCAAGGACGGTATGAAGAGAATTTACTTTAACGCTGAGGGCGATGTTATAGATTCCATTGATGAAAAAGAAACCATACCGGGAAACACCGTTGTTTTAACCATAGATAAGGATATACAGCGTATCGCTATTGAGTCGCTTAAAAAGCAAATTGAGCATCTTAATGAAACTGCCCCCGAGGGCAAGGGCAAGGAGGCTGATGCAGGAGCGGCAGTTGCCATAGATGTAAAAACAGGTGAGGTTTTGTGCCTTGTAACTTATCCCAGCTATGACCAGGCAAATTACGGCAAGGATTATAACGAGCTTTTAGCTGACCCCCTAAAGCCACTCTATAACCGCGCTACATTGGGAAGATATGCCCCTGGCTCTATTTTTAAGCCTGTGGTGGGGCTTGGTGCGTTAAATGAGGGCATTGAAACTCCCGACAGCCGAATAACCTGTAACCATGTTTATGATTACTACCCCAACACCGTGTTTACCTGCCTTGGCTATCACGGTCCTTTGACAGTTAAGGAGGCTCTTAAATATTCCTGTAATATTTATTTTTACGATGCGGGAAGAAGAATAGGCATTGATAAAATTAATGAATATGCTCACAGACTTGGCTTAGGAGAGCCTACGGGCATAGAAATAAATGAATTTCGCGGTGTAGTTTCAAACCCTGAGGTAGCAAAGAAAAATGGAGTTCCATGGAACCCCGGAGATGTTTTGCAGTCATCCATAGGACAAATGTATAATGAATTTTCTCCCCTACAGCTTGCCAATTACACCTCTGTTTTAGCTTCTAACGGCAAGAGAATGAATGTAAATATCGTAAAATCCATAGAAAGCTATAACCGCGATAAGATTATCCTTGACAATAAGCCAAGGGTAGTATCCGAAATGGAGGATGTGCCCCTTGAATACTTTGAAGCAATAAGAGAGGGTATGGTTATGGCATCCCGTTCAGGTACGGCTATTGCAACCTTTGGAAATTACTTCCTTGATGTTGCAGCAAAAACAGGTACACCTCAAACAGCGGGATTTCCTAACTCCACATTCATCTGCTATGCTCCCGCTGAGGACCCAGAAATAGCCGTTGCAGTAGTTATTGAAAAAGGCTGGCACGGCTACACAGGTGCTCCAGTAGCAAGAGATATTATGAACAAATATTTTGAAAAATATAGTGAGCATATTCCTCCAGAGGTTATTGCAGCTCGTGAGGAGGAAGAAAGAGCAAAATTAGAAAAGGAAAATTCAGAAAATAATTCCGAAGAAAATGAAGAGGATAATTCTTCAGAAAGCAGTTCCGAGGAATAATAAAAAGATTGGAGAAAGCTGTTCTATGGCTAAAAAAATTGTCTTTGTCTCAGGTAAAGGCGGTGTAGGGAAATCAACCCTATGTACTGCCACAGCAAAAGCTCTTTCTGAAAACGGGAAAAATGTTTTAATTGAAGAAGCTGACAGCGGCTTTGGCTGTATAGATATTATGCTGGGACTGGAAAATGAGGTTGTATATAATTTACAGGATATAATAGATAAAAAAATAGACTTTGAAAAGGCTGTGGTAAAAAGTGAAAATTATCCGCTGTTAAATTATATCCCAGCACCCTATAATATTGATTTTTCTCCCACCGATGAGCAAATAAAAAATTTTCATAAATCTATAGATGATAAATTTGATTTTATTTTAATTGATATGGGCTTTGGCATTAATGACAGAATGACCGCTTTCTTTAAAAACGCTGATTTATTTCTTATGATTTTAACACCTGATTTAATTTCCGTAAGGGACAGCGAAAAAATGGCAAATTTTATTAGGGAGCTTAATACAAATGAAATTAGAACGGTGATAAATAAAGTTCATACTGTGGGGAAAAACGCTATGGAGGATTTTGATAAAATAATAGACAAAACAGGTCTTAGGCTTATAGGCATAATTCCCTATTCAAAATCCTTTTCAAAGGGCGCTTTTCCAGGTAAGCACAGTTTATGGCATAAATGCGTAAATAATTTGTGTTTAAGGCTTAACAATCTTAATATTAATCTTGCAATTATGTAAATTTCGATATATAATAATATATAAATATAAAGTAAGGAGTAATTTATATGAATATAGCTCTTATAGCGCACGATTCCAAAAAAGAACTTATGGTACAATTTTGTATCGCATACAGCGGTATTTTGAGCAGACATAATCTTTGCGCCACCGGAACAACAGGAAGATTTATTTCCGAAGCTACCGGTCTTAATATCTTTAAATTTTTAAGCGGAAGCCAAGGCGGCGACCAACAAATCGGTGCAAGAATTGCCTGCAACGAAATAGACCTGCTGATTTTTATGAGAGACCCCAATAATCACGGAAAGAACGAACCAGATGTTTCCAATATTCTCCGTCTTTGCGATGTTCACAACATCCCTGTGGCTACAAATATAGCTACTGCTGAAGCTCTTATTCACGCTTTGGAAAGAGGAGACCTTGACTGGAGAAATATCGTAAACCCTAAAAAGTAATATAAGCTAAATGCTATGATACAGGAGCAGTAATTTTATATTTGATACTAAGAGAAAATACGGCTGGTGAAAGTATTTATCAAATTAAAATGAAGGACACCTGTGGAGCTGAGAAAGAGCTTTTGCCATTTCTCCGTATGATTTTGCGTTAAAAAATCAAAAGAGGCGGATTTTTACCGCAATTAGGGTGGTACCGCGTGGAAATTTACTCCTCGTCCCTTTTAGACCGAATAGTCTGGGGATGAGGGGATTTTTATTTTTAAATATAAATATAACTAATAGAAAGAAGGATAAATTTATGGCATTATTAGCTAAAGCCCCCAAGGGAACTCACGATATTTTGCCCTCTGAGGTGAGAAAATGGCAATATGTTGAAGATACTGCTATGGACTTAGCTGAAATTTATGGTTTTCAGGAAATAAGAACACCTAATATTGAAGACATAAACCTTTTTGTACGCTCTGTGGGCGACACCTCCGATGTGGTACAAAAGGAAATGTACGAATTTGAGGATAAGGGCGGAAGACATTTGGCTCTTAAACCTGAGGGAACAGCAGGTGCGGTAAGAGCTTGTCTTGAAAATGGGCTTTTAAACGAAAGCCTACCTGTAAGAGTTTGCTATAACGGCAGAAATTACCGCTATGAAAGACCTCAATCAGGAAGATACAGAGAATTTAACCAATTCGGTGTGGAAATGTTTGGTTCTTCAGAGCCATCTGCCGATGCTGAAATCATTGACCTTATGAACAGTATTTTAGAGCATTTGCAAATTGAGGAATATCACCTTGAAATTAACTCTATCGGATGCCCTGAGTGTAGAAAAGAATATCACAAAGCATTAACCGAATATTATTCTTCTAACAAGGACCAGCTTTGCAAAACCTGCTTAGAGCGACTTGACAAAAACCCTATGCGTCTTTTAGATTGCAAGGAGTAAAATTGCAAAAAATTAGCTGAAAATGCTCCTAAGACTATTGATTACCTCTGTGTTGACTGTAAGGCACATTTTGAAAAGCTAAAAAAATACCTTGACGACATGGAAATTAAATATTCCGTAAACCCTCAAATTGTAAGAGGTCTTGACTATTACACCAAAACTGTTTTTGAATTTGTCTGCGATAAAATCGGTGCACAGGGAACTATCTGTGGTGGTGGAAGATATGACGGCTTAGTTGAACAATTAGGCGGAAAATCTGTTCCAGCCATAGGCTTTGCAATAGGTCTTGAAAGACTTATTATGCTTATGGAAAGCTGTGGTGCCTCCTTCCCAGAGCCACCTGAATGTGAAATTTACATAGCACCTATGGGCGAAAAGGCTCAGGATATGGCTATACTTTTAACTCACGAGCTTAGAAAGAGAACTTTCTTTGCTCAAACAGATACAGTGGGAAGAAGTATTAAGGCTCAGATGAAATACGCTGACAAAATAGGTGCTAAATACACCTTGGCTATTGGCGATAATGAAATTGAAAATGGTGTTGCCACAATAAAAAATATGGCTAACGGTGTGCAAAATGAAATTTCCCTTGGAGAAAATTTTGTAGACGAATTTTATGATATTTTAGTACACGATGAAGAAATGGAACACCGCTTTGGTGAGCATAAATGCGAAGAAGATTGTGATTGCGGCTGTCATCACGAACACTAATATAAGGAGATGTATTAAATATGGGCGAATCAATTAAAGGCATAAGAAGAACTCATTACTGTGGAGAAATTACCAAAAATGATATAGGTAAGGAAATTGTTGTGGGTGGCTGGGTTCAAAGAAGCAGAAACAAGGGACATCTTATTTTCATTGACCTTAGAGATAGAACAGGTATTGTTCAGCTGGTTTTTAATGATGATACAGATAGAGAGGTATTTGAAAAAGCAAACTCTGCAAGAAGCGAATTTGTACTTATGGCAAAGGGCAAGGTTATGGCAAGAGAAGCTGTGAACACAGAAATTGCCACAGGTGAAATTGAAATTATCGTAACAGAGCTTAGAATTATGGCAAAGGCACAAACTCCTCCTTTTGAAATTGTAGATGATACAAATGTTAAGGAGGAATTACGCCTTAAATACCGCTACCTTGACCTTAGAAGAAGACCCTTGCAGGAAAACCTCATTATGCGCCATAATATTGCAAGAGTTGCCAGAGAATATTTCTACAAAAACGGATTTATTGAAATTGAAACTCCAATGCTTATGAAATCCACTCCAGAGGGTGCAAGGGACTACTTAGTTCCATCAAGAATTCACGAAGGCAAGTTCTATGCTCTCCCACAATCCCCTCAAATTTACAAGCAGCTTTTGATGGTATCAGGCTTTGACAGATACATTCAGCTTGCAAGATGCTTCAGAGATGAGGACCTTCGTGCTGACCGTCAGCCTGACTTTACTCAAATAGATATGGAAATGAGCTTTGTAGACCAAGAGGATGTAATGGATATGGTAGAGGGCTTTGCTAAAACCCTGTTCAAGGAAATTAAGGGTATAGACCTTCCCGATTTCCCACATTACACCTACAAGGAGGCTATGGAAAGATTTGGCTCAGATAAGCCAGATACCAGATTTGCTATGGAAATTACCGACCTTTCCGAAACTGTAAGGGATGTTGATTTCGTTGTATTTAAGGGTGCTATCGAAAACGGCGGCAGTGTAAGAGCAATCGTTGCTAAAAATGCTGCATCCACCCTTACAAGAAAAACAATAGACAAGCTCACAGAGCAAGCTAAGGGCATAGGTGCTAAGGGCCTTGCATATATCCGTTGGGCTGATGAAGAACCAAACTGCTCCTTTAACAAATTCCTAAAGGACGGCGAGCTTGATGCAATTATAAATAAACTCTCCATGGAAAAGGGAGATGTAGCTCTTATTGTTGCTGATAAAACAAGAATTGCTCTTCCAGTTTTGGGACAGCTTCGTCTTACTGTGGCAAAACAGCTTGATATTATTCCTAAGGACCAATTTAATCTCCTTTGGATTACAGAATTTCCATTTTTTGAATGGGATGATGAAACAGAAACTTGGGTAGCTATGCACCACCCTTTCACCATGCCTTTGGAGGAATGCCTTGAATATCTTGATACTGACCAAGAAAAGGTTAGAGCTAAGGCTTATGACCTTGTGGCAAATGGTGTTGAGCTTTGCTCAGGCTCTATCAGAATTAATGACTATGAGCTACAACAAAAAATGTTTGAATCCTTAGGACTTACCAAAGAAGAAATTGAAGCTAAATTTGGTTTCCTCGTTGACGCTTACAAATACGCAGCTCCACCTCATGGCGGTGTAGGTATCGGTCTTGACAGACTGGCTATGATTTTATGCGGTGCTGATAACCTCCGTGATGTTATCGCATTCCCTAAAGTACAAAATGCCAGCGAAATTATGAGTGCTTGTCCAAGCGTGGTTGATGACAAAGCTCTTGATGATTTGCATATTAAGGTTAATCCATCTGAAAAGGAATAATAAATTTTATATTCTCAAAGAGCCCTTTGACGCTTTGGGAATATTTGAGAAAGCAGGAGTAAATATGCAGGGTAAAAGAATGTTCCCACTTTTTATAGATTTATCAGATAAGCAGATAGTCGTTATAGGCGGAGGACATATAGCTGAAAGAAGAATTAAAGTTCTTACTGATTTTACTAAAAATATAAAGGTAATTGCTCCAAAAATAACACCTGTTATAGAAAATTTAAGTAAGGAAAATAAAATAAGCTGGATTAAAAAAGAATTTTCTGAGGATGATATTAACGGTGCCTATATGGTATTAGCTGTTACAGACAATTATGATGTAAACCACAGAATTTATGAGGCATGTAAAAAGCAAAATATTTTTATAAGCAATGCAGGGGATGTAAATGAATGTGAATTTCATTTCCCTGGAATAATATGCTATGACGAAGTTGTTATAGGCTTTAATGGTGGAGGATACAGCCATAGCAAAACCCGTAAAACTCGTGAAAAGGTTGAGGGATTTTTAAAAGGCACGGATAATCAGTAAATGAGGTGATAATATGCAGTCCATTTTGGATACAGCAAAGGATTTAATTCGTTCTGTTGTGAGAGAAGATAGCATTGTAGCTGATTGCACTATGGGTAATGGCGGTGATACTCTCTTTTTAAGCTCTCTTGTACCAAAGGGTCATGTATATGCCTTTGATATACAGCCTGAGGCTCTTGTAAACACAGAAAAGAAGCTCTGTGAAAATAATGCTATGGCTAATGTAACCTTAATAAATAACTGCCACAGTAAAATTAAGGATTATATAAGTGAAAATATTTCAGCAGCTATGTTTAATTTAGGCTGGCTTCCAAATCACGAAAAAATTATAACTACAAAGCGTGAAACTACTCTCCCCGCTATAAGAAATGCTATGGATTTACTGGAAAAAGACGGTATTGTGCTTATTGTAGTTTATCCAAGCCATGAAGAAGGACGACTTGAGGGAATTGAAATTGAAAAAATGATTTCAAGCCTTGACAAAAAATATTACGATGCTATAATTCATCGAATAATTAATGTCCCCGAATGTCCTTATATTATGGCAGTTCAAAAAAGATAGAAAGAGGTAATTAAAATGAATATCAAAAAATTAGGAGCATTAGCACTTGCTCTCTCCCTTACTATGACAGGTTTATCAGGCTGCTCCAGCAAAAATAATGAAAATAGCAGCTCTGAAATAGCTTCCTCCCAGTCTTCAGAGGTTTCCTCCAACAGTGAGGAAAGCTCTAAGCAAGAGATTGCAGAAAAGGAAAAGGAAAATGTAAATATTGCTGTTATGAAAGGTCCCACAGGCATGGGTATGGTTAGCCTTATGAATAAGGCTGAGGAAGGCTCAACAGAAGGAAAATACGAAATTTCCTTAGAAAGCACTCCTGACGCAATAGTAGGAAAACTTGCTGACGGAAGCCTTGATGCAGCGGCTATTCCTGCAAATCTTGCCTCTGTTATTTTTAATAAAACAAAGGGCAAAATCGCAGTTTCAGCTATCAATACCTTAGGTGTTCTTTATGTGGTAGAATCAGGAGATACTATTCACAGCCTTGAGGACTTAAAGGGAAAAACAATTTACTCCACAGGTAAGGGTACAACTCCCGAATTTGCATTCCGCCATGTATTAAAACTGGCTGGAATTGACGCAGACAATGACCTTACTATTGAATACAAATCCGAGGCCTCTGAGGTAGCTGCTCTCTTATCTCAGGATAAAACCGCAGTTGCCCTGCTCCCACAACCCTTTGTAACAGTGGCACAAACAAAGAATACTGATTTAAGAGCTGCCCTAAGTCTTTCTGAGGAATGGGAAAAATTAGATCCAAATAGCAGCTTAGTAACAGGAGTTATGGTAGTTAGAAAGGACTTTATAGAAAACCACAGGGATGCCTACGACACTTTTGTTAAGGAATACGAGGACTCTATTAAGCTAATTAACGAAAATGTAGATGATGGTGCAAAGCTTGTAGCAAAATACGAAATTGCTCCCGAGCCAGTAGCAAAAAAAGCTATTCCACTTTGCAATATCGTATTTATAAATGGCGAGGAAATGGAAAACAAGCTAAGTGGCTATTTAAACGCACTTTACGAACAAGAACCTAAGTCAGTGGGAGGAACACTTCCTGATGAAACATTCTACCTCAAATAAAAGCTTACACCTATTTGGAGTTATCCTTTGGCTTTTTATTTGGCAAATACTTAGTATGATTATAAAAGAGGAGATACTGATGGTATCTCCTCTAATTGTAATAAAAGCCCTATGGAAAATGATTTTAGAAAAGGATTTTTGGCAAAGAGTATTCATAAGCTTTGGCAAAATTACTGTGGGATTTTTTTTAGGAGCGTTAGGAGGCTCTGTTATGGGAGCATTTTCCTATAAAAGTAAATTTGCTTATGCTCTTATCAGTCCCATAAACCAAATTATAAAATCCACCCCCATAGCTTCCTTTATTATTTTACTTTTATTTTGGGTAAAATCTTCCAATATTTCGATTATCATATCGTTTTTAATTGTATTTCCCTTGTTTTACTCAAATATTCGAGAGGGTGCAGAAAATACCGACATAAAAATGCTCCAAATGGCAGAAATTTATAATTTCAGTACAAAAAATAAAATTTTGTACATCTATTTCCCTGAAATTATGCCTTATTTTATTTCTGCCTGTTCTATGGGCCTTGGTATGTGCTGGAAAGCGGGTATAGCTGCCGAGGTTATAGCTACTCCGCAAAATTCCATAGGCGATGCTCTTTATCGTTCTAAGATAAACCTTGATACCGCCTATCTATTTGCATGGACCGCTGTTATTATTTTTATAAGTGTGGCTTTTGAGAAAATCTTTCTTAAAATAATACAAAAGCTAAATGAAATATTTTATAAAAAGGAGAACTTAAATGATTGAGATTAAAAATATCAGCAAATCCTTTGATAATAAAATTATTTTACAAAATATAAGCTTTTGTATAGAAAAAAATAAGCCTGTTTTTATAATGGGAAAATCAGGTATTGGAAAAACAACTCTTATAAATATTATATTAGGCATAGAAAAAGCCGATAAGGGCGAAATTACAGGTGTGGAAAATTTAAAAAATGCTGTACTTTTCCAGGAGGATAGGCTTTGTGAAAACATATCTCCTGTTAAAAATATAACCATTGCCTGTCCTAATATAAGCCGTAAAGCAGCAGAGGAAGCTTTAATTAAAATAGGGTTTTCAATAAATGATTTAAGCAAATCTGTGAAAAAATTAAGCGGTGGTATGAAAAGACGCACCGCCCTTGCCCGTGCTATCCTATATAACGGTGATTTTATCATAATGGATGAACCCTTTAAGGGTCTTGATGCTGAAACTAAAAGCCTCTGTACTAATTTTATAAAAGAAAACCTCCAAAATAAATATGTGCTGATTATAACTCACAACAAGGAGGATTTTGAGAAAATAGGAGGAAAACTGATTAAATTTTGATTAAAGCTGTTTACAAATACCAAAAACTATGATATAATTTGTTAGTAAAAACTAAATCGCAGTATGCAGACAACGGGGTGCTGATGAAAAAGTCGGCTGAGATTGTACCTATAATTCGGTACTGACCCGAAAACCTGATTCGGATAATGCCGACGGAGGAAGATATCAACGCTACTTGAGTACGCCTATTCTGACCGCAGACATTTTATCTGCGGTTTTATTTTTCTCAAAAATCAGAAAGGACGGTGGCTTTTATGAAAAAACCACAAGTAAGAAAACTCACTCACTGTGCATTAATGCTCGCTCTTGCCTATGTGCTCTCCTGCTTTAAGGTATTTTCCCTTTATAACGGCGGCTCTATTACAATAGCAAGTATGGCACCAATTATCATTATTTCATTTATGTATGGAGCAAAAACAGGTGTATTTACTGCATTTGTTTATTCCTTATTGCAAATGGTACAAGGATTTTATCCACCACCTGTACAAACAGTATGGAATTTTATACTTGTAATTTTACTGGATTATGTTGTTGCATTTACTGTTTTAGGTATTGCTGATTTAATTAAAAAACCATTTGGGGAAAAGAAAATATTAGGTTCAGTAGTTGCATCAATAACAGTTGTATTTGCAAGATTTTTCTGCAGTTTCATCAGTGGAATTGTTATATGGAATACATATGCACCTGAAGGAATAAGCGCAGTTTTATATTCACTTTTCTATAACGGCTCAATTATGATAGGCGAAATGATAACTACAAGTGTTGTTGTAGGACTTTTAGTAAAATTTGTTGATTTTGATAAAATTAAAAACAGACAGATAGCATAATATGGCATAAATAATAGGTAAACGGACGCAATGCGTCCGTTTTTTTTGCTAAAAATCAGAACTTATAAATCGTAATTTTGTACAATTAAATATACACAAAATAGTAATATATTTACAAATTATTAATAAAATTTAAAAAACTATTGAAATTATATATATTTATTGCTATAATGTGAATAAATTATAGATTAAAAGCTAAAGAAAATTAGTTTTTACTATACTAATTGTTAAAAATTTAGTTTTTATATCTTGTTTAAATTTAGATATTATACGGACTGAAAGGATGACATGATTATGAAACCACTAAAGAAGATTTTTGCAACAGCATTAGCTGCTAGTATGATACTAGGTATGGCTGGTTGCGGTGATGATAAGCCGGTTGAACCTTCTACTAAACCTCAAAGCTCAGAAACTCAATCTTCTAAAACTGAATCTAGTACTGTAGCAGAAACCCCTAAGAAAAAAGGTAAGACAACATACCTTGGTTTCTGCGGTAGACCTAAGACATGGAATCCACATGAATGGAATGACAACAGTGAAAGTGGCGTTTTGGATAAATTGGAAAGTTCTTTCTATGGATTTAAAGCAAATGAAACAAAAGATAACTTTGAAATTTATTGTGAAGCTGCAACAGAACTTCCTGAGGATATTACAGAAGAATTTGCAGGTAAAGAAGAATGGGGTATCCCTGCAAATGCTAAAAAGGGTGATGGCTGGGCTTACAGACTAAAAATCAGAGATGACCTTTGTTGGAATGACGGAACTCCTATTAAGGCCCAAGATTTTGTTGAATCTCAAAAAAGACTTCTTGACCCTAAGATGAAGAACTACCGAGCATCTGACTCATATGATGGAAATGTTTCTTTAGTGAATGCAAAGAACTATTACTATGATGGTACAGAAGGTACAAAGAAAGTTACATGGGATGAAGTAGGTCTTAAAGCTACAGGCGAGTATGAACTTACATTTATTCTCAGTCGACCATGTACAATGTTCTATTTCTGCTATAATGGTATGATTCATCCTGTTAAATTAGATGTATATGATGGTCTTAAAAAAGAAACAGGCGATATCGTTAAGACAAAATATATGACAAGTGTTGATACATCTCCTTCTTGGGGACCATTCCTTCTCGCTGAATACCAAGAAGATAAGAGCATTAAGTATGTTAAGAATGACAAATGGTTTGGTTGGTCAGATGAATACACAGAATGGAAACCTGACTATGATTCAGTTTCTTTACAAGTTGTTGATGAACACGCAACACAGCTTCAACTTTTCCTCCAAGGTAAGTCTGACTATGTAGGTCTTAGAGCTGAAGATATGGAAATCTACGGTTCTTCTGACTACTTGTCCTTATCACCACAAACTTATACAACTAAGTTCTCATTCAATACAGATATGGAAAAACTTAAGAGTTTTGAATCCGCAGGTGTTTGTAAGACAATGCCTTGCTACCTTGAATTCAGAAAAGCATTCTCCAGAATGGTTAACAGAAAAGAATACTGCCAAAGCTTGACAGCATCTAATATCCCTGGATTTGGTCTTCTTAACAGACTTTATCTCTCCAACCCCGAAACAGGTGAAATTTACCGTGATACAAAGAGAGCTAAGGAAGCTATGCTTGCTGTATATGGCGGTGGAGATATAGATAATATCACAGGTTATGACCTTGAAGAAGCAAGAGAATTGTTCCAACAAGCATACGAAAAAGCTAAGGCTGACGGCAACTACCATGACGGCGATAAGATTGAACTTATCTTTATGGTTTACAAAGATGATGACCTTAACCAAAAGATTATTAACTACCTCCAGGATAACATTAACAAGGCTACAAAGGGCACAGGACTTGAGGGTGTATGTCATCTTTCATTGATAGCTGATACTGATTACTATGGTAAGTCTAAAACTGGTGATTTTGAAATTATGTTTACAACATGGGGCGGAGCAGCTATGAACCCCTACGCATTGATGGGTGTTTATTGTAACGAGCAAAAACTTAATGAATATGGATTTAAACCTTCCGAAACATTGTACAAGGCTACAATAGCAGGTGAGGAATACGAAATGACATATAGAGAATGGGCTAATGAACTTCTCGATGGTCAATGGGCAGCAGCTGATCCTTCTATCAGAGGAGAAGTAATGGCTGCTATTGAAGAAGGTCTGCTTCTTGAATACAGAACTATTCCACTTTACTACAAAATGTCTGGTGAACTCAGCTCACATCGTACAACTTATGAATGTGATGAATACATCAACAATGTAGGCTTCGGTAAGACATTTATTAACATGGACGACGAAGAATGGCGTAAGCATGTTGCAGAATTTAACGATCACTTGGAATATTAATTTATAAAAAAGACGGACAGTACTGTCTGTCTTTTTTTATTTACTTAAATTTGGGATTGTGTTATTCTTAAACTATATTTAAAATATGAAAGGTAGGATAATTTATGCATACAGAAAAGCAAATTTCAGAAAATACCGTCTATAAGGGAAAAATTCTCACTGTAAAAAAATATCAAGTAGAGCTGGAAAACGGAAAAATTGCCCAGCGAGATGTCATTCGCCATCAAGGTGCTGTGGCAATAGTTGCAGTAAAGGAAAACGGTAATATTTTATTTGTAAGGCAGTTTAGATTTCCTATAAACAAAGAAATTTTAGAAATTCCCGCAGGTAAGCTTGATAAGGGCGAGGATATCGCTCACTGTGCCAACAGAGAATTAGAAGAGGAAACAGGGTATACCTCGGAAAATATAAGAAAAATTGGCGAAATGCTTCCAACCTGTGCTTATAGTGATGAAATTATCCACATTTTTCTGGCTGAAAAGCTAAAAAAAACTAAACAGCATTTAGATGAGGATGAATTTTTATCAGTAACAGAAATGACCTTAGAAAATGCCATTGATATGATTTTAAATATGGAAATACCAGATGCTAAAACACAGCTTGCAGTGCTTATGTATAATAAGCTCAAAAATAGATAATAGTAAAACCCTGATTTGAAAATTCAATCAAATCAGGGTTTAATTTTACTTATCCATTAAAATAATAAATAATCTGCCGTTTTTTACTGAAATAACTGCATCCTCATCGGTAAATTCGTTGCTTACTCCGATAGGAAAACTATTTTTCATAGTAAAATCTGAAACGCAGTATTTTGCATTTTTTATATTTACTCCTTCAGCTTTTTCGTCAGGAGTAAATATAGACAGCGTTTTCGTTTTATCCGACTTAATTACAGCTGTTTCATTGGAGATAAGCCTTATATCCTCTCTATCCCCACAAATTCTGCCTATTCCACCATTTTCATCAATATATAGTAATGTTTGAAGATTAGCCATAGTATGGTCTATTCTGCCTCCTAAAGCTCCTGTGATGAGAATATCAGTAAAACCCTTTTCAAGCATAAGCTTTACTGCCGAAAGTGTATCAGTATCATCCTTTTCACAGTTTAAGGTTATTTTTTCTATATCCTCAGGTAGCTTACTTTTTACAGAATCAAAATCCCCTAATAAAATATTAGGCATAACTCCATATTTAAGACAGCTGTCATATCCGCCATCACAAGCTATTATTACATCATCACTATCTATGTCAATTTTTTCAAAAACATTACTATTCATTTCTCCTGCAGAAACAATTACACATTTTTTCCCTTGAGTTCCCATTCCTTTATTTCCTTTGCCTTTTCATACATTTGTAAATAGCTTTCGTGGCGAGATGGTGAAATCTCTCCATTTTTAAGAGCTTCTAAAACCTTACATCCTTTTTCACTTCTGTGAGAGCAACCTGTAAATTTACAATCTGAAATATAGGGTTTAAATTCTCTAAAGCAGTATTGCAAATCCTCCTTTAAAATAGTTTCAAACCTGTCGGTTTCAATAGCTGAAAATCCCGGTGTATCTGCAATATAACCGCCGTTTGAAAGTTTATATAGCTCTACATGACGAGTGGTGTGTCTACCTCTGCCCAGCTTTTTGCTTATTTCTGCTGTAGCAAGTCCTAAATTTTTATCAATAGCATTAAGTAGACTTGACTTACCCACACCTGTATTTCCACAAAATGCACTTATGCCGTCTGATATTATATTTTTAACCTCATCCACACCTTTTCCTGTTTGTGAACAAACCTCTAAAGCAGTAAATCCCGCTTTTTCGTAAATATTTTTTATATCAAAGCCGTCCTTTAAATCAGTTTTTGTAATAACTATAACAGGCTCGATATTTTTATATTCAGCTATGGCAATAAGTCTATCTAATACAAATAAATTTGGTATAGGCTCCTTGGTGGAAACCACCATAAGTATTCTGTCGAGATTAGCCACAGGGGGTCTTATGAGATAATTTTTTCTCTCATCAATATCAATGACATAACCCTTGTCCTCTTCAGTAAGCTCTACTGTTACCATATCTCCAACATATGGAGTTATATCTTTTTTTCTGAAAACGCCTCTTGCTCGACATTCCAAAAGGCCTTCGGGAGTTTTTACATAGTAAAATCCTCCCAAAGCTTTCACAATAAGTCCTTTTGTTTCTTTCATAGGATTATTTAAATTCTCCTGATAAATTTTCTATTATACTGTATGTTTTGTTGGCAAAATCCAAGCTGTATTCCATATATTTTATATTATCAATAATAATTTCTATTGTTACCTCATCAAATCCAGAGAATACAGGCTCCCAGGTTTCTACCTCAGATGGATTTAGAACCTCTTGTTCAGTTACAACTCCATTAACAACAGCCTTTATGCTGACCATTCTGTCTATATTCGGGAGCTTTATAGGAAGTCTTAGCTTAGTTGGCTTATCATTTCCTTGACTGAGTACTACATTTACATAGCTGTCCTCAGCTATTTGGGCATTTTCCTCAGGGTCCTGTGCTATAATTGTATCTCTTGGCAAATCGCTTTCCTGATAGGTTTTTCCGCCTATTTTAAGCTTATAATTTCCCAGCAAGGTTTCCGCATCTGTAAGCTTCATTCCCACAATATAAGGCACAGGAACAACCTTGTTTTCCTGTCCTAAGCTTACATATACACTAACATTTGTTCCAGCAGGTACCTGTGAACCAGCAGCAGGTTCAATGTAAATAACACTTCCTAAGGGCACTTCCTCGTGGAACGATTCGATTATCGTGTATTCAAGTCCCTCACGCTTTAAAGTGAGATATGCTGTTTCTGAGTCTGATTTTACCACATCGGGAATTGTAACAATCTTTTGTCCGCCACTAACTTTAATTTTAATAACAGAGCCAACCTTTACAGTTTTCCCCTCAACAGGCTTCTGGTCATAAATTTGTCCCTTTTCATAGGATGGATTATAATCAGTAGTTTCTACCTGAATTATGAAGTTTTTCATCACATTTTGCATATCCTTAAGGCTCTCGTATTGATAGCCAACTAATTTAGGAACTTTAATATCATCACTTTGTTTAAAAGGATTATTCTTATAAAACATTATTCCGATGAATAAGGCTGCCACCAATACAAAAGCTGTGGTTACTCCAGCTAAAATAGGGATAAGTGGTGTTCTATCCACTACTACATATTCTACATTTTCATTTTTTTCTGAGGGTTTTCTCTTTTTCTTCATATTTATTCTTCCCCTTGAGCTATGCTCCGAAACAGTTTCTGTGGACTTACTTACATTATTCATTTCCTCCGTTGCTGTTTCGGGATTTTGCGTTTTATTTTCCTCGGTTTTATTGTTAAAGGAAATATAAGGATTATGTCTGAATTCTTCAAAATCCTTTAGCATTTCTGCTGCTGTTTGATAGCGTTTTCCAGGATTTTTCTGCATTGCCCTTATTACAATTTGCTCTAAGGCCTCTGGAATATCAGGGTTTAATTCTCTTGGCTTTTTGGGTTCCTCCTGAATTTGCTGTAAAGCTACAGAAATAGGTGTTTCTGAATCAAAGGGAAGCTTACCCGTAAGCATTTCAAAAAGCATAACTCCCACAGAATAAAGGTCTGTCCTTTGGTCTATATCCGCACCGCTGGCTTGCTCAGGACTTATATAGTGAACGGAGCCTATTGCTCTATCGGTTATAGTTTTAGTTTCACTTCTGGCAAATCTTGCTATACCAAAATCTGTAATTTTTATCGTTCCATCCTGCAGAAGCATTACATTTTGGGGCTTTATATCACGATGAACTATACCATTATCATGAGCGTGATTTAACGCCTTTAAAACCTGCATAGTATAGTAAGTAGATTCCTTCCAATCAAGATGACCCTGCTGTGCAATATACTCCTTAAGGGTAATACCCTTAATAAGCTCCATTACAATAAAATGAACCTTTTCGGTAAAGCTGACATCATATATCTGCACAATATTTTCGTGGTTTAGCATTGCTATTGCTCGTGATTCATTTCTAAATCTCCTTAAAAACTCCTCGTTTTCATAAAATTCGCTTTTAAGAATTTTTATAGCTACCTCTCGGTCCTCTAAAATATCATAACCACGATAGACATTTGCCATTCCTCCCACACCTATAAGGTTATTAACTTCATAGCGTCCGTCTAATTTTGTTCCGATAAAGCTATCCACTATTTTTCACCTCCCATTACAACTACCGCAGTAATATTATCTCCGCCGCCGTTTTCGTTAGCAAGGTCTATGAGAGGTCGTACAGTTCCTATTTGAGCACTATCAATGGCTTTTTTTACAAGTGAAGCTTCATCCATATAATTATAAAGGCCATCGGAGCAAATAAGAATAATTTCATCTTTTTTTAATTCAGTTTTAAAATTATCAGTTTCGATATAATCCTCCACACCTAATGCTCTGGTAATTATATGCTTTTTAGGGTGAGTTAGCGCCTGTTCCTTAGTGATTTGACCACTTTCCAATAAAAGCTGTACAAAGGTATGGTCCTTGGTAATTTGTTTTAATTCTCGAGTTTTTTTGTTAATCTTATAAAGTCTGGTATCTCCGTCATTTACTCCGAAAATTTTATTATTTTTCACTATAATTGAAACTACTGTGGTTCCCATTCCACTTAGCTTTTTATGCTCTGATGAAAAATTATATATTTCGTAATTTGCTTTTTTAACACTTTCTGTTAATAAATCCATAAGCTGACCGTCAGCAAGGTCGGAGGATAGCTTATCAAATAGATTTCGGTCTATATATTCTGCCGCCATTTTACTGGCAATTTCTCCGCCCTCAGCTCCACCCATACCATCACAAACTATTGAATAGCCTAAGTTGGAAGAAATAACTCTGTTGGTATAATAATCCTGATTTATTTTGCGAATTTTGCCTTTGTCGGTTTCACCAAAAATTTGCATTATTTTCCCTCCTCCTTTTTTCTAGAAAGTCTAAGCTGTCCACAAGCAGCACTTATATCAGAACCAAGCTCCCTTCTAATAGTTGCATTAATTCCCCTTTTTTCAAGGAGCCTTCTAAAGTTTTCAATAGATGCTCTGGAGCTTCTTTTATAGGAATTTTCCTTTACTGGATTTACTGGAATTAGGTTTACATGACATATCATAGGCTTTAAAAGCTTAGCTAAATCATCAGCATATTTTTCTGTGTCATTAACTCCGCTTATAAGTGCATATTCATAGGAAATTCTTCTGCCTGTTAATTCAAAATATACTCTACAAGCTTTTAAAAGCTCCTCTATGGAATATCTTTTATTAACAGGCATTATCTGGCTTCTTGTTTCATTATCAGACGCATGAAGAGAAATTGAAAGAGTTATACCAAGCTTTTTATTGGCAAGGTCATATATTCTTTCAACAATTCCGCAGGTAGAAAGTGAAACATGGCGTAGGCTTAAATTTTTGCCCTCCGGGGATGACAAAATTTCAAAGAATTTCATCACATTATCAAAGTTATCCAAAGGCTCGCCTATGCCCATTAAAACTAAACTCCCCACCTTTACTCCGCTATCTCTTTCAACAGCATAAATTTCCTCCAGCATTTCAGAGGGCTCAAGATTCCTTACAAAACCTGCAAGGGTTGATGCGCAGAAGGTTCATCCCATTTTACAGCCAACCTGTGTAGAAATGCAAAGACTCCAAGCGTGATTGTATTTCATAAGCACCGTTTCCACACAGTTGCCGTCATAAAGTTCAAAGAGATATTTCTTAGTTTCGTCAAGCTTAGATGATAGCTTTTTTATGATTTTATGATGGGTTATGTAGTAGTTTTCATTCAGAGTATTTCTAAGCTTTGCAGATATATTGCTCATTTCATCAAAGCTTGTTACCTTTTTTTCGTGAAGCCATTGATAAATTTGCAGAGCTATAAATTTCTTTTCCCCTAAATTTATAATTTCATCTCTAAGTTCATCCAATGTAAGAGATTTTATATCATTTTTATTTTTGAAATCAGCAGTTTCCAATTACTTTACTCTCCTAATTCTACATATAAAAAATCCGTCAGAGCCGTTTTCCTTCGGCATAAAGGTTTCCATATAATTATCATCCCAGGGTTCAAAATCCCTATTATTTTCTAAGAATTTTTCCACTGTGGCCTCGTTTTCCTGCTTTAAAATTGTACAGGTGGAATAAATTAAGGTGCCACCTTTTTTCACATATTTTGCAGAATTACTAAGTATATCATACTGAATTTTTGGAAGCTTTTTTACTTCCTCCTTGGATTTATATTTAATTTCAGGCTTTCTTCTCATAATCCCAAAGCCTGAGCAGGGTACATCACAGAGAACTTTGTCAAATTTACCTAAGCTCTCTTCATATTTTGAAGCATCTGCGGCCCTTGCATTTACACAGCTTATTCCAAGTCTTTCCGCACCATCCCTTATAAGCTTAGTGCGCTTTTCGTGTAAATCCATTGCAACAATTTCTCCATTATCCTCCATAATTTCAGCTATTGTAAAGGTTTTTCCCCCAGGAGCTGAACATACATCGGCAATTCTTTCGCCCTTTTGTGGATTAAGTCTTGCCACGCAAATTTGACTGGACATATCTTGTACATGAAAAAGCCCCTTTTTAAATTCCTCAGTAATTGTAAGATTACCGCCCTCTGTAATAAGACAGTTTTCTACTTCGGTTTTGTGAGCCGAAATTCCACTTTCTGCTAACATTTTTATAAGCTTGTCTTCGTTTGTTCTAAGAGTATTAACTCTTATAAACACAGGTGGTGCACCGGTTGATGCCTTTAATATTTTCTCTGCTCTGTCAAGGGAATATTGATTAATAAGCTCCTTACAAAGCCATTCCTCACAGGAATATTTAACGGAAAGAATATGCTCAGGCTTTCCCTTTATTGGGGGAACTTCTCCTCCGGCCCTTAGAAAGCTTCTTAAAATACCATTTACAAATCCCGAGGCCGAGGTTACTCCGCAAAGCCTTGTGAGCTTAACTCCCTCATTTACTGCGGCACTTTCGGGAATACTGTCCATATAGATAATCTGATAAAGACTCATTCTCAAAATATTAAGCACCTTAGGTGTCATTTTTTCCAAGGCTTTTTTTGAAAAACAGCTTATGCAGTAATCAAGAGTTATTTTTCTTTCCAGAGTTCCGTAAAAAATAGCAGAGGCAAGTTTTTTATCCCTTTGCTCTAATTTATTTTTCGATAAGATGTTATCCAAGGTTATATTTGAATATCTGGAGGCCTCGGTAACTTCCGTAAGAGCCTCCAGAACACATTGTCTTGCAGTTTTGTTCATATTATCCGCCTATCTGTCGTCATTATTTCTTTTTCCGTACAAAAGAATAAGTCTTAAAAGCTGTGCCAAGGAGGTTATTAATGCAGCTACATAAGTTAGTGCTGCCGCAGATAGCACCTTTTTAGCACCGTTTAATTCATCGCCCTCTAAAAAATGCTTTTCATCCAAAATTGCCAGGGCTCTGTTGCTGGCATTAAGTTCCACAGGCAATGTAATAAGCTGAAACAGGGCCACCATAGAAAATGCGATTATTCCAAAGGTTACAAGGCCTGACATATCAATTAAAACTCCAAATAAAATAAGAGGAATTGATAAGGTAGAACCTAAATTAGCAATAGGTACAATGGCATTTCTAAGCTTTATAGGCATATAATTTTGTGCATACTGAATTGCGTGTCCTGTTTCGTGGGCGGCAACTCCTATTGATGCTATGGAGGTACTGCTATAAACACTATCAGAAAGTCTTATAACATTATTTTTAGGGTCATAATGGTCAGTAAGCTCTCCACGCACCCTCTCTATTCTTATATGCTGTAAGCCGTTAGCATCTAAAATTCTTCTGGCAGCCTCAGCAGCTGTAATTCCACGATAGGAGCTTACCATTTTATATTTATTAAATGTTGACGACACCTTAAACTGAGCAAAAGCTCCTAAAAGCATTGCTGGGATAATGAGAACGATGTAATAATAGTCATAAAAAAACATATTAATCACCTCATAAAAATTAAATTATTACTTTACGATTATAGGCTTTTATTTAAGCAAATATAATTATTCACCTAATATAATACCCTTTTCAGGATGTCTGCCTATAATAAAATCCTTAGCTGACATTTTTTTAGCACCCTCAAGCTGTACCTCGGTAAATTCCAAAGCACCCTCTCCACAGGCAACTATCATATTTTTGTTGTCAAGTAATTCGCCTGGTTTTCCATTTCCCTTAGCCAAAACAGCTCTATGAATTTTCAAAAGTTTGCCATTAAAATGAGTATATGCCACAGGCCATGGGGAAAGTCCGCAAATTAAGTGATGAAGCTCCTTGGCTGATTTAGTAAAATCAATTTCTGCCAGCTTTTTATCTAGCATAGGTGCATAGCAGGATAGGCTATCCTCCTGTTTAACAGGCTTTAAGCTGTCATTTTCAATCATTTTTATTGTTTCAGAAATTACCTCGGCACAAATAGGAGCAAGTCTATCGTGAAGCTCTCCGTAGGTTTCATTTTCGCCGATTGGTGTAGTTATTGTGTGAAGCATATCTCCTGTATCAAGCCCCTCTGACATTTGCATAGCAGTAACTCCACTTTCCTTTTCGCCATTTATTACTGCCCACTGAATAGGACCTGCACCTCTGTATTTAGGCAAAATTGATGCGTGGCCGTTGATACAACCGTACTTTGGAAATTCCAAAATATCCTTAGGTAAAATTCTGCCGTAGGCTACAACCACAATTAAATCAGGGCTATATTCTTTAATAAGATTAAGCGCTGTTCCATCACGCATTTTAGTTGGCTGATGAACAGGTAAATTATATTTTAAGGCAAGTTCCTTAACAGGAGGAGGAGTAAGCTTATAGCCTCTGCCCTTGGGCTTATCAGGCTGAGTAAATACAGCTGCTACCTTATGTCCCTCATCTATAAGTTTTTGAAGTGTAGGAACAGCAAAATCAGGTGTTCCCATAAATACAATTTTCATATTATCTAATTCCTTTTTAAATTTATTTAAGGTCAGCAGGGTCAATCATAAATTCGCAAACATCCTTGAAGATTACTCCTCTTAAATGGTCTGTTTCGTGGCAAATTGCCCTTGCGAATAAATCCTCAGCAATAAGAGTAAATTCCTTGCCGTTTCTATCCTGTGCCTTTACCTTGAGCTTCTTAGGGCGCTTAACTATTGCATATTCTCCAGGGGAAGAAAGACAGCCTTCTGTGTCCTCAACAAGAGCGGAGGATGTCATTGTAATTTCGGGGTTAATAAATTCAACCAATCCCTTGCCAACATCAATTACGCAAATTCTCTTTAAAAGACCAACCTGTGGTGCTGCAAGTCCAACACCATTTGCTTTATACATAGTTTCAGCCATATCATCTAAAAGTGTCCAAAGCTTTTCGTCAAATTTTTCTACTGTTCTGCAGTTTTTGTGGAGTACATCTTCTGTATCTTTTACAATTGTTCTTATAGCCATTTTTAATATCTCCTTTAATTTTTATATTATATTTTTAACCGTCATAATTTGTATCAATATATAAATTTACACGGCTGTATTTTCTGTTTTTCAAAAATTCTTCCTGAACCTTTTCCATAAAGCTGTAAAAATCCTTTTGATGACTATGCTTTATCAGCATATTATAATGATATTTTCCTGCAACCTTATAGACATTTGCCTCCACAGGAGCTAAGGTTTTAATCGGTAAATTAGGATAATCCTTTTCAGCAATACTACTTATTAGCTGACTGCAAAATGCTGCCGCTTGGGGAATTTCACTTTCGTTATCCCCAGAAAAAATAAGACAGGTTATTTTACAAAAAGGCGGATAAAGATTTATTTTTCTAAATAATATTTCTTCCCTATAAAATTCCTCATAATTTTGTTTTGAGGCAAGCTGAATTATTTGATTATCAGGAATTGAAGTTTGAATATAGGCCCTGCCTGGCAAATTTCCTCGGCCACCCCGCCCCACAACCTGTGTCATAAGTGCAAAGGCCTTCTCACAGCCCCTAAAGCTTTGAGTAAACAGCGCCTGGTCAGCAGTAAGCACAGCTACTAAGGTTACATTGGGAAAATTAAGTCCCTTTGCCACCATTTGTGTTCCTATCATTATATCATATTTCCCGTTAGCAAAGTCAGCGAAATTTTTCTCATAGCTTTCTAAATTCATAGTGGTATCCATATCCATACGCAGAATTTTAGCATCTGGAAAGCTTTCCTTTAAAAACTCCTCCGCCCTTTGAGTTCCCACACCTGTGTATCTTATCATTTTATTATGACAAGTGGGGCATTCCTCGATAATTTCACTGCTAAAGCCACAATAATGGCACATCAGCTTATTATTACTGCTGTGAAAATGCAGTGGCACAGAGCAATTAGGGCATTTTACTGTTTCACCACAGGCTGAGCATTTAATCATTGTATTGTATCCTCGCCTGTTTAACAATAAAATAGATTGCTGATGATTTTTTAAGTTGATGTAAAGCTCCTCCATCACAGTTTCGCTTATTCCCGATGTGGCAGCTTCTACAATGCTATCCTTCATATCCACCACATATACATCGGGCAAAACTGCATTTTTATATCTTTCCGTCAGCTTTACCAAGGTATATTTATTATTTTGAGCATTGTAATAGCTTTCTATACAGGGTGTAGCTGAGGATAGCAAAAGCATAGCATTATGATATTTGCATCTAAAGGATGCCACATCCCTTGCGTGAAAGCGTGGTGAGGTTTCAGATTTATAGGTATGCTCATGCTCCTCATCCATTACAATAAGCCCGATATTATCTAAGGGAGCAAATACTGCTGAACGAGTTCCCACCACAATATGAGCCTTACCATCCTTTATTTTTTTCCACTGGTCCCGCCTTTGGCTCATAGTTAAACCACTATGTAATATAGCAATTTTATCTCCAAAGCAGCGAAAAAATTTATCCATAGTTTGTGGAGTAAGGGATATTTCAGGCACCATTACAATTACATTTTTCCCCTTATCGGTTACATAGTCTATAAGCTTCATAAATACACTTGTTTTACCGCTTCCTGTAACTCCATATAAAAGTGCTGTTTCAGGCTTTTCGCTTTCTGAAAGCCTTTTTAAGCTTTCAAAGGCTTCATTTTGCTTTTCGTTTAGTGTAATTTCTTCTCTTTCTCGGTATTCTTCGCCGTAGGGGCTTCGGTAAACTTCCTGCTCATAAAGTTCGCCGTAACCATTTTTTACAAAGGTATTTACTGTTTGTCTTACCACTCCTGTATAATAGCAAACCTCCTTGACTGATGCTGATTTCACCTTTTGTAGCATATCCATTATAAGCTTTTGCTTAACAGAAAGTGGTTTTTTTACCCCATTATTTTGACTAAGCTTTATCATAAGTGCTTTTTCATTTTGGATTTTAGTTTTGTCAGCAGCAACTTCCGAAACTATTTCATTATCAATAAGGCTTTTTAAAGCCTCGTCAGTTTCTAATACGGAAAGAGCCTTGCATAGTTCTTTTTTAGAAATAGCTTTTCCCCTTGCATTCAAAAAATCCGCTATATCCAAGGCCTTATCAGAAAGCTCCTCTTTGTATGGAGGCTTTTTATTAAGCTTTAATTTGCTATCAAGCTTAAGTCCCACCCCAGATGGAATAAGTACCTTAACTGCATCAAAATAGGTGCAGAAGGTGTATTTTTTTAAAAACTCCATAATTTTAAGGGCCTCTTCATTTAAAATAGGCTCCTTATCCACCTGTGTGGAAACAGGCTTTAGCTTATCCCTATCCATACTTTCGTAAATAGCTGTGCAAAGTGCTGTACGCCTTTTATTGTAGCCACCAAAGGGCACTGTAACACGACAGCCAGGCTTTATATCAAAACCCATATCACGGGGAATAAAATAACTGTACTTTTTGTCAAAGGCTATGGTAGCTTTATCTATAACAACCTGGGCTATCTGATACAATTTCATCCCCCTCCTTCAATGTCTTTATAAGCAAAAGTCCGCCATGAACCTATATTCGATTTATGGCGGCTTATATTAATTAAAGCTGTGAAAAATCAGCTCTGCACTTTCCCTTTGCAAATTCATCTACTGCCATTTTTACAGGCTTTTCCTCGCAGACAATCTTTTGCTCGTCAATTTCGTCAGAAATTTCTCTTGCTCTCTTTGCAACAGCGACAACAAATTTGTAGTAGCTGTCCTTCTTGCTGATAATTTGATACATAGCTGGCTTTAACATCATAATGGTTTTCCTCCTAACCCTTTTACCTGTTTTATAATAATTTTATTTTATGCTTTCTTCAATAGCCTTCAAAATTTCTCTGTTTTGAGATGAAAGACATCTTGCACCCTCAATAACATTTTTAAGCTTTTCAGCGGCTTTCTTCACATCATCGTTTACAATTACATAATCATAATCTGAAGCTGCCAAAAGCTCATTTTTAGCCGCTGACATTCGTCTTTCCACAACTTCACGGCTTTCGGTTTTTCTGCCTAAAAGCCTTTGCTCTAATTCCTCATAGGACGGAGGCAAAATAAATATTGAAACTGCCTCAGGACATTTTTCTTTTATTTGCAAAGCTCCCTGAAGCTCAATCTCCAATACAACATCATAGCCCTCATCTAATTTTTCATAAACTGCCCTCAAAGGAGTTCCATAAAAATTTCCGCTATACTCTGCATATTCCAGCATTTCTCCTGATTTTGCGGCTTTTACAAATTGTTCTCTAGTTATAAAATAGTATTCTCTGCCGTGTTTCTCTCCTGGACGAGGGCTTCTGGTAGTGGCTGATACAGACATACATAAATTAGGTGCATTCTTTCTATATTCTGCCAAAACTGTGCCTTTTCCCACTCCTGACGGACCTGAGATTACTAAAAGCAATCCTCTTTTGTTCATTTCATTCATCTTCTATTCTTCGGTATTTTCTTCATTTAATCTATTGGCAATGGTTTCTGTGGGAATAGCGGATAAAATAACATGAGCTGTATCAGTTATTATAACTGATTTGGTTTTTCTGCCATAGGTTGCATCTACAGCACAGCCTTTTTCTTTGGCCTCCTGAGCTATTCTTTTTACCGGAGCCGAATCCGGATTTACCACAGCCACAATTCTGCTGCTGTTCACCATACTTCCGAAACCGATATTTATAAGTTTCATTTTATACCTCTTATAAAACTGCTTTTTTGTATTTTTTCTTTAAGCCAAGAGCCACAAGAGTAATTCCAAAAGCTGAATAAAGCTTTCTGCGCCTTTTGGCTTTTTTATGGTCTTGGAGAATAGTTTTAATCTTTATAGCAGCATAAATCGGTGCTACTGCTCCTGCACATTTAAGCAGAAAGCCTTTGATAGAATTATTATTAGCTCCCGCCGCAATAATTTGGTTTTTTGATTTATCCTCTTTAAGAAAAGCAAATTTTGTATGAAAAAGCTTTACCCATAAAAATAATATTCCAAAAACAAGAGTCAGTATTCCGAAAATTTTTGACAGCACCTTATACATGAAAATCCCGCCTTTATTCTATATTTTGTACCTGCTCCCTGATTTTTTCAATTTCTGATTTCATTTCTACCACAATTTTAGCTATATCTAGGTTTTGTGCCTTAGAGCCTATTGTATTGGTTTCACGGTTAAATTCCTGAATAAGAAAATCCAGCTTTCTACCCACAGGCTCATCATAATTTAAAAATTCTCTGCATTGGTTTATATGGCTTTTAAGTCTTACTGTTTCTTCATCCACAGCTATTTTTTCCGCAAAAATAGCAGCTTCAGTTAAAACTCTGTGGTCGTCAATATCCTTATCGCCCAAAATCTCTTTTAATTTATCATATAGCTTTTCACGATACTGATTTACAGTTTCGGGAGCAATAGTTTCAACTCTTTCCACATCTTCTTCAATAACAAGAAGCTTGGAAAGCATATCCTCCTTCATACGCTTGCCTTCGCTTTCACGCATATTCACAAATCTTTCCAGCGCTTTTTCTGTTACTGCTTTCACATCTTCCCAAAGCTTATCTTCATCTAAAACAGCTTTTCTGACAGTAAAAATATCTGAAAATCTTGAGATGGATGCTAAAGAAATATCGTCCCTAAGGTTTTCCCTTTCGCCAAGCTCTCTTAATGACTTAATATATGCTCCTGCCAAATCATAGTTTATATCCACAGAGGTTTCTCCATCCTCCACTGTGATTATATTGACACCCACATCAATCTTGCCTCTGGATATGGTTTTTTGAACATAAGATTTAAGCTTTTCTTCTAAAAATCCATACATTCTTGGAACTCTGGAGGAAAACTCAAAAAATCTGTGATTTACTGATTTTATTTCAACGGTGATATCTCTGCCATTTATAACATCCTGATATCTGCCGTATCCTGTCATACTTCTAATCATCTGTGTAATTCTCCTATTTATATTCTAATTACATTGTACGATTTAAACTAATACTTGTCAAATATTTTTGCATATTGCATAAAATTTATTTTTTCATAGCATTTCTAATCGCATTAAGCTCTGCAGGAGTAAGCTCTCTCCAGGCTCCTGGCTTAAGCATACCAAGCTTAATAGGGCCTACTGAAACTCTTTTAAGCCTTGCAACCTCAAGGTCAACGGCTTCACACATTTTTCTAACCTGTCTGTTTCTGCCCTCTGTGATTGTAATTTGAAGTACCACTCTGCCCGGTTCCTTTGCAATAACATGAACCTGTGCAGGAGCCGTCATTTTATCATCAACCATAACACCTGTGGCAAGTTTAATAAGCTTATCCTCGTCCACATCAGGTCTTACTGTTACACGATAGGTTTTGCTTATATTATAACTTGGATGCATAACAGAATTGGCAAAATTTCCGTCATTTGTCATAAGTATAAGTCCTTCACTATCCTTATCCAATCTTCCCACAGGGTAAACCTTTGCAGGGGCATCCTCACAAAGCTCTGCTACACATTTTCTGCCCATTTCGTCTGACATAGTTGTAACATATCCACGTGGCTTATTGAGCATAATATAAACCTTTTCAACTCTGTTTGAAAGGTAAACTCTTTTTCCGTCAATAGCTATAACATCCCTTGCAGGATTTATAGGGTTGCCGATTTGAGCCGGTCTGCCATTTACGGTAATACGACCCTCTCTAATATATTCCTCTGCTTTTCTTCGGGAAAGCACACCGTTGTCGGAAAGAACCTTTTGAATTCTTACTGCCATTTATTACTCCTTTTCTGCCTTTAGCTTATCGGCATAAATCATATTTCTACTATTTTATTTATATCTTTTATTTTATCATATTTTTCCCTAAAATAAAACGCTTTTTTGCTTTTTTGTTTAAAGTTTCAGTTTTAGCTGGAGAAATAAGCTCCGTTTTATATATAACTACATCACCTAAAGCTATCTTTATATCTCCAAGGTATTTCCCTTTATCAAAGGGCGGATAAATAATGGGATTGACTCTGATTTTTACTTTTAAATTTTCTCGTTCGCCCTCAAAAAGAGGCACAAGTGGTAAATCCTTAAAATAAGGCTTTATATATTTATTTGTACCCGCTATATGCACTTTTATGTTACCAGCATACTCCGATAAATCATATAATTTCAGCTTATCAAAATAATACTCATAAAGCTCCGAATGAATTTTAAAATCCTCTCTGCAATTAAGGGTTACTATAATAAGCTCAATTCCATTTTTACAGGCTGTGGAAACAAGACAACGATGAGCATTATCCGTAAAACCTGTTTTACCTCCAGTGCAGTATTCGTATTTTTTAATTAGCTTATTATAATTCACAAGTGTTCTTTCAGTAGGTGGATTTCCCAGCATAACCCTGTGAACAAAGCTGCCGCTTATTTCACGAAATTTTTCATTTTTCATAGCCTCTCTCATAAGAAGTGCCATATCATAGGCGGTGGAGTAGTGATTATCGTCATCAAGTCCCGAGGGCGTTACAAAATGACTGTCATACATACCTATTTCCTGGGCTTTTTCATTCATAATCTCAGAAAATTTTTTCTTACTGCCACTTATTCTTACTGCTGCTGCATTGGCAGCATCATTTCCAGAGGGAAGCATCATACCATAGCAGAGTTCCTCTAAATTAACCCTATCACCATCACGAAGTCCCATAGATGAGCCCTCTGCCAAAAAATCCTTTTCCCTTACAGAAAAGCTTTCTGTTAAATTAGGCTGATTTAATGCAATAAGAGTAGTGAGAATTTTAGTTGTACTTGCCATTGGCAATTTTTTAGTTAAATTTTTCCCGTACAAGACTCTCCCGCTTTTCATTTCCATAACAATAGCAGCAGAGGCCTCTACATCAGCTATCGCTTTTACATCACTTATGCACTGCATACTTTCATAGCCATAGGATTTTATAGGCAAAAAGAGCAAAAATGCTAAAGCTAAAGTAACTATTTTCTTTTTCAAATATTTCACCTGCTTATAATAATATTTCCTTATGTGAGAAAACACATAGACATCTTTTAAAAAGACATATATGTGTTATCTCATAAATTACTATTAATTTTATGCAGGTTTTAATAAATCAATTACTTAGTTGTTTTCAACCTTTACTTCATCCACTATCTCTACCTGTTGTGCTTTGCTTTTTCCATCTTTTTTTATTAAAGCGGAAACCTTATCCATAACCTCAGGCACCATATTTACAATTTTATCAGCTGTATTATTGCTGGTTGCCATTTGAAGAAGCTGTACTTCACCGTTATTAATGACTAAAAATGCTAAAGGATTAATTGTAACTCCGCTGCCATTGCCGCCTCCGAAAGGCTGCCCTGCCTTTTGACTTGGAATATCACTTCCCGCTGTTACAAATCCAAAGGATACCTTTGAAATTGGTATAATCGTAACATTACCCACTTCAATGGGATCGCCGATAATAGTATTTACATCTACCAAATCTCTGAGATTTTGCATGGAAGAATCCATAAGTTCATTTACAATATGAGCCATATTAATTTACCGCCTTTTCTTTAATATTTTTATCTTTGCCAAGATATGATTTTAAAAATTCCACAGCAAATCCGAAGACCGCTCCGATAATCTTTGCAGGTGAAATTAAAACTCGCATTTTTACATTTATCTCACTTTCCTCCGTTAAAAAGTTGGGATAAATATTTATTTGTTTAGGTTCTATTTTTAAAATATTGCTGAGCATACCATAAACCACATAGAAAACTCCGTTTAATTTTCCGAAATTCATAGCTGTTTCAAAAGCATCCTCTGCCGCTATTTTCCAGTTTACATATAGCTTTTTTATTTTAATTGCACCAAAAAGCTTTTTTGTAGTTTTCTTTATATTAGGCAGTTGCTCCTTAAGTATATCTAAAATTTCTCCAAAATCCGATGAGGTAGTTTCTTTTTTAGGCTTTGGCTTTTCCTTTGCCTTAGTCTTTTCTTTTTTCTTAGGATTAGGTTTTTCACTTTTCTTTTTTTTATTGGGGAAAAGCCTTATTTTAAAAAGCAAATAACCTAAGGTTACACTATTTTCCTTGCCCAAATTTATATCAAAATATACGGGTATATAAAAAACGGATATGATAACCGCAATAATTACCAAAATTATGGCTATAGCCTTCATCATATCCCCTCCGTTTTGTATTATTCTTCATTTGAGCTATCAAATTTTAGCTGTTCGTTTTCCTGTATATCGGAAATCTTAGGTAGTTCCTCTAAAGTTTCCATTCCAAAACATCTTAAAAAATTGTCGTTTGTTTTATAAGCTATGGGGCGACCTGGTATTTCCAGTCTTCCGTATTCCTCTATTAAATCCTTTTCCAAAAGAGAATTTACAATACTGCTGCTGTCCACTCCACGAATTTGCTCTATATATCCCTTTGTAACAGGCTGATTATAAGCAATTACGGCTAAAACCTCCATAGCCGCCTGAGATAGAACTGTGTTTTTCTTCACATCAGCAGCTGTCTTAATAATTTTAGCATATTTTTTCTGTGTGGAAAGCTGATAGGCATTATTAAGCTTTATAACTCTCACAGGAAAATCAGCTTCCTCCAGCTTTTTCTCCAAATTTTCTATATTTTTTAAGGTATTTGAAATCGACAATGAAATAGCCTCGGCTATTCTTTCATCCAATACAGGCTCAGCTGAGGCAAAAAGTATTGCAAAAATCTCTTTTTCTCTATTAGAAAGCATTTATCCGTTTCTCCTGTTATTAAATATTATATGCTGCTGATTTTCTGTTACAATAATTCTTTTAGCCTTAATTAATTCCAAAACCGCTAAAAATGTGGCAACCATAGAGGAACGTTCTCCCGATTCATAGAAAATTTTATCATATTCCTGCTTGGGATTTTTATAAAGGCTTTTTAAAAGAAAAATTATTCGGGAGGATACCGATACAAATTTCTTTGCCACAATAGGCGAAAATATCATAGGCGATGGGGGAAGAAGCTTTCTCCCCTTGCCCACAGCCGCTAAATAAGCTTTAATAAGCTCCTTAGGATTGTGCTTTCCATGATATACCCTATCTGCCTCCGTTTTTTCTCCAGAAGAAACAAAGGTTTCGCCAAATAAATTTTGGAGCCTGAGCTTTTCTGCCGCCTCCTTACAGGATTTATATTCCAAAAGCTGCCCAGTAAGCTCGGCTTTAAGCTCCTGCTTTTCCTCCTCATTTCTCGGTAAGAGCATAACAGTTTTCATATAAACCAGCCTTGCTGCCATTTCAAGAAATTCCCCTGCTGTTTCCAAATCCTTTTCGGGAATACTGTTTATATGTTCCATATACTGGTCCACAAGGGTAATGATTTCTACATCGAAAATATCCATTTTGTGCTTTGTAATAAGGTGTAAAAGTAAATCCAAGGGGCCTTCAAAATCGTTTAGTTTAAATGATAATGTCATTTTTTAAGCTCCTAAATAAAGAATGTAATCTTATCAAGGAACATTATAATAAAACTTGCAAGATAAGAAAGGGGTGTTGTAATAATATTTGTAAAGATAATAAGCACAAAGAAAATCATTGAAATTTGATTTTGATAAGCCAAAACCTTGTAGTAAGCATCATAAGGTAAAAATACAGAAAGCATATTCCAGCCATCAAGAGGAGGAATAGGCACTAAGTTAAACACAGCCAAATATACAGATGTCTGTATTATAGTTAAAACTATGGGGAAAATAAACCCTAAAATAGAATAAAGCCCAAATCTAAATAGAAGCTTATATATAATCATAACAGCAAGGGCTAAAATTACATTTGCCGCAGGTCCTGCTAATGAAGTTAGAAAAATCCCCTTTTTTCTGTCGTAAAAATTATTTGAGTTAATAGGCACAGGCTTTGCCCATCCAAAACCTGTAAGTAAAATTAAAACTGTACCAATTGGGTCTAAATGGGATAAGGGATTCATATCCATTCTTCCGCTGTATCTGGCAGTTTCATCCCCCATTTTACAAGCTACCCATGCGTGAGCATATTCATGTATAGGCATAATTGCAAGCAGAAAAAAAGCTCGTCCTAAAAGTGTTTGTAAGTTAAGTCCGAATAAATTCATCTTTACCTCCGTCAAAAATTTTATCCTTAATTATTATTCATCTATAAATTAGACAAATATTCACTTTAAATTATAACTACAATTTGTGAAAAAAACAAGTATATTTTGGATTATATATTATTAACAAAAAAAATTAAATAAATTTGATAAAAACACTTGCATTTACGACGAAAGTTTGCTAAAATATAAGCGTTGACTTATCCGAAGCAAATTAAGGAGGTGCAGACACATGGCAAAATGCGACATCTGCGGAAAAGGTGTTACTTTCGGAATTAAGGTTTCTCACTCTCACAGAAGATCTAACAGAGCAATGAAGCCAAATGTAAAGCGCGTAAAGGCAATTGTAGACGGTTCTCCTCGCCACATCAACGCCTGCACCCGCTGCTTACGTTCCAATAAAGTTACCCGTGCTGACTAATTTTTAGTTACAGCAGACGAAGACCTAAGAACCGTTTTCGCGGTTCTTTTTTCGTTTATTTGGAAACTTTAAAAAGAGTAAATTCCGCTGAAAATTAAAACAAAAATTAAGCAGTCCCTAACGGGACTGCTTAATTTTTTATCTTTTTCCGTCAATATAAAGCTTTTCAAATTCTGCTATGGGGATAGGCTTATTGGTGTAATAGCCCTGAATGAAATCACAGTGCATATCCTTTAGTATAATGAGCTGCTCAATGGTTTCAACACCCTCGGCAATACATTCTACATTCATCTTTTTACATACATCAATAAAGCTGTTTACCACTAAACGGGTTTTCTTATTGGAGAAAAGATTATTGATAAGGCTCTTGTCGATTTTAATTGCATCCAGCTTAATCATAGACAAAATCGAAAGATTACTGTATTTTGAACCAAAATCATCTATGGAAATTCTATATCCCCTATCGTGTATGAGATTTGAAATTCTCACTAAAGTTTCCTTTTCCACATCAGCCATACTTTCAGTAACCTCTATTTCAAGGTATTTTCTCGGAACATTATATTTCTCATATATTCCTTCCATTTCTTCTATGAGATTTTCCCCTAAAATAGTTTTTCTTGAAAAATTAAGAGATACCGTAATAGGCTCAATTCCATTGTCCGTCCATTTTTTAATTAGTTTGCATACACTTTCAAATACAAAAAGGTCGATATATTTAAGCATACCCTTCTTTTCGATAGTCGGAATAAATCTATCAGGGTAAATAATAGTGCCATCCTCATTTTCATATCTGATTAGTGCTTCTGCTGCCTCCACAGTATCGGTTTCCAAATTCTGCTTAGGCTGAAGATAGGTGATAAATCTGCCCTCTGCGATGAGGTTTTTTAAATTAGTGATGTTTTCTTCGTTAATTTCTTCATCATATTTTTGTGTAAGTGCAAAATTTTCCTTTGCAATCATCATTTTTTCTTCGCTGGAGTAAAGCAAATCATCTATCTTAATATCTGTATCTGTCCAGGAATAGCCTATGGCTAAAATATCTTTCAGTTGCTTTTTCGATTTAATACGAAGCTTATTAATCTGGTTGCTGAATACTTCCTGACTGATATTTTCACATATAACCTGAAAATATCCGCCAAAAACCCTAAATATTTTTGCATTAGTAAAGATAGATTTAATCAAATCAGCTGTTTGTACAAGCAATTTGTCGCCATAATCCTGACCATAGTTTTTATTTATTTTGCTAAGTTTATTTATATCTATAAGCACAATGCCCATAGAAATAAGAGTTTCTTCCTTAAGACTGCTCTTATACCGCTTATAGCTGCTTCTGTTTAAAAGAGCTGTCAAATCATCGTGGAACCTATAGTAATTATTACAGGTACTTATTTGATTTTCATAAAGCTTACTGGAGAGTATTTTACCCACACCATCTATAAATTCCCTACATTCAACATTCTTCTTTGGATTTTTAATGAAAATACAGCATACTGGTACATCACTTTTGGAGCTTACGGAAATAATCACAGAGCTTATATCATTAGTTCTTAGCGTTTCCTTAGTATCCTGATAATGGTATTTAAAATCCTCAGTATCTTTTATAACAATATAGCCTTTTGAGATAATATAATTTAATACCATATCGTTATAGAATATCATATTATATGTATCTACATCCGAATTTTTAGAGTAGATATTATTAATATTCTTAGAATTATAATCAATCTCAACAATGGCAATATCATTTGTTTCATAGAAAGTTTCTATATAGCCAATAACTAATTTCATTATTTCTTCTGAATTTATCTTGCCTTCAATTTCAAAACCGCATTTTATAATTAAATCCTTGTACTCTGAATTAATCTTAACGGGCACACTCTCAAGAACAGGGGATAGACTTTTGTCAATATTTTCTATAAACTCAACACAGTTATTTTCTCCCTTTGCGGCAGCCACATCAGCTGCTGTTTTTGCCTGAGAATAAAGTTTTTCTATATTTTCATTTTTAGATGTAGAAAAGCAATAGCCAACAGAAACAGAGAGAGATTTATTATAGGAATTTTCAAAGGTTTTGTTTATTGATTTAACTAAATTCTTAACTAAATGCTCCACTTCTATTTTGGATAAATCATCCTTTACAAAGGCTATAAATTCCTCAGCAAAAAGTCTTCCAAAAATACAGCTTGAGCCAAGCTCTAAAGAAATAGCATCGGCAAAGCTTTTAAGAATAATATCAGCCTGCATATATCCTGATTCTTTGGCGATAATTCTATAAATATCAGGTTTAATAACCATTACTGCTGCTGTTTGCTTATTATTATATTTTTGTTCTAACGCTTTTTCTGCAATATCATCAAAGGTAACTCTGTTATAAACCCCTGTAATGCTGTCTTTTTCCACTCTGGATATAAGATTTTGCTCCAAAACCTTTTGTTGGTGAATATCTCTGACATTTATATAAGCATAAACATCACGCTTAATCGCATCCTTCATCAGATGAACAGTTATCATATACCACCTCAATATGCCGTTTGAATCCTCTTTTCTAAATTCCATATTGATATGGTCCTGACTGTGCATAAACTGCTTTTTCAGATTTTTAACGGTAAACTCTATGGTAAATTTCTTTTTATCCTCATCGTTTACCATAGCTTCTTCCATAAAGTTTACAAAATCATCATAATTGCTTTTTTCCTTCATCAAAATTTCAAAATCATTTTGGGCACTGAAGAAACAAATAGAATTATCGTTAAGGTTTAATCTAAAATTGCATAGGGTATCCTTTAAAAGCATATTTTTAGCGTGAATATCCTCTTTGTATTTAATTTCGTTTTCTTTTTCTCTGGTAATATCCTCCCCTAATCCCACAGTTCTTATAGGCTTGCCTTCCTTATTAAATACAGAAGTATAAGTGATTTTTTCCCACCACCAGCCTGTATCATCATTGTTTCGTTTGCAGATTTCTGCAACTACTCTCTGCTGACCACTATTTACTTTTTCATAAAGCTTTCTACACTCGGAAATGCTATCAGGGTGAATATGCCCTGATAAAATAAGCACCTGAGGTACATTTTCAAGGTCATAATTAAAGCCATGTGCTTCCATTGAGCTTTGAGTAGCTTTAATCATTTGCTTTTCAATATCATATTCCCAAACAGAAATTTTTGTTTGTCTAAGTGCCAATCGGTAACGCTCTTCACTTTCCTGAATTTGTCGGCTTAGATTTTCCTGCTTGGAAATATCCACAACCAAGCCACATATAACCTTACGGTCATTTTGATGCTTTAATGCTGCGGAAATATATAAGGTTTTTTCTCTGCCATCTCCGCATTGTACCTTTGCAGAAAAATCAATAATTTCTCTGCCTGTGGTATTGGCATTTTTTATTATAGCCTTTATTTTTGCCAAATCATCATAGTCAATAATTTGTGAAAAGCTGTTGTTAAACATATTTAAAAATTCATCTTTTTTATAGCCTATCATTTCATAGAAAATTTCATTGGCATAAATAAGCTGGATATTTTCATCTGTTGAAGAAACGAACAATCCTCCTCGAGAAGAATTTTCATATATTTCCAATTGGTTTTTAATAGAAATAATTTCTGTTATATCCTCACAAATACCCATCAAAACTGGCTCTCCGCTGCACGAATTATATTTATGTGCAGTATAATTCACATATAAAGCCGTATTATTTTTAGTTTTTAGCTTAAGCTGAATATGATTATTAAAGCTTTCTGGCTTTTCTAAAAAGCTTATTAGGCGGAAAGAATCATTTTTGCTAACCACATCTAAAAAGCTGCGGGAAAAATAATCTGTATTTTCATCAAAAAGCAGATTTTTAAGATATGAGTTCATATAATAAATATGTGCATTAGCTGTCATATAAAGCCCTAAAACAAAGCGTGGCTTATTGGCTATAACCTCTTTAGCCTGTATTTCACACATAGATTCAAAATTTTCGTCATAACTGCTTATAACATTTCCATTTGAATATGAGCTGTGCTTAATTGAAGTTATTAAAGGCATTTTTTCCTTTATATCATAATTCACACATTCCTTGATAGTTTCACAAAGCTTTCCATTATTTCTAAGCTCAAAAGTTGCATAAACTATGGCTTTTACATTTGACAACACATTTACAAATATCGTTTTACATTTTATAACAATATTCTCATTTAGGTCAGAATAGCTTTTCACAACAAATTTAGAAAATCCCGTCTTATTTTCACAGATTATTTTTAAATTTTCATCAGTAACAGTAATATTATCAGACACATAATTTACAGCTTTTTCGTTGTCCCTTAATATATAAATACTGGCTATAAAATCATGATAAACATTTCTCACTTTGGATTTTATTTCATTTTTTTCAGAATCGTTACAAAATTCACCGTAATTTAATATACTTACAGCTACGGAAGGCTCAATTCCCTCAATTTTAGCATTTGATGCATTTGCGTGTATCCAGCGGCCTGTTTTGTTAAGATAAATATCACTGGTTCCCACAGGGTTATTATCATTTATATTGCGAATAGGACAATCCGAGCAGGGCCTATCATTACCTCTTATAGTTTTATAGCATAAATCCCCCAACTTAATTCCAAGCTCATTTGCTGTTTTTCGGCTGTCGATATAATTTATTTTGTAGCTTTCCTTGTCAATTCCAAATCCAAACAAACAGGTATGCCCCTCAAATTTTGTTCTTAGAAGCTTCTGATAAAGGTGATATTTATAAAGTCTATCATAGTTTCCCTGGGACATTATTGCACGGGAAATAAAAAGTAGTTTTTTTATGGTATCATCATTCATTTGCATTTCATTAGTGCTTTCATAGACAATAGCACTTTTTATTACACTTTTATAAACAAATCCCACTACAAGAGTGTAGGCAGTTTTTCTTTTTATAAAAGCGTTTAATAAATTAAGTGGGATAATATCTCTGCCCACATTGTATTCTGCATATTCTGACTCTAAAAAGCTCTGTCCCTCAAAAAATTCACAGCAAAAATCCT
>SAMEA104404100__coassemble_160_pt1 | contig 84640 bp, 86 predicted proteins | sample SAMEA104404100__metabat2_low_PE_056 | metagenome-assembled genome bin SAMEA104404100 (sample SAMEA104404100) | Balaenoptera acutorostrata
GCCGAAAATACTTGGCGGGAAGCTGCCCGGAAAAATAGGTCTTCGCCGACACTTTCTTTTGAGAGATACTTAATGTATCTCTCTTATATTTTAGTTGGTATTTATTACGCTGAGGATCCACCTGTTCCCATTCCGAACACAGAAGTTAAGCTCATGCGTGCCGAAAATACTTGGCGGGAAGCTGCCTGGAAAGATAGGTCTTTGCCAACACTTTAAAAGACATACTGTTTTGTATGTCTTTTTTTATATAAAAAACAAATTATTGTTTGATATTTTATAAAAAAGTGGTACAATAATTAATATAGTATAATAAATAAGGATGTGTAAATATGAGTGAAGAATTTGCTATAAATTTAGGTAAAAATGATTTAATTACCGTTGATGGAAAACAATTTCACAGATATCCAATTAAAACTCATGTAATTTCTGATAAGGATAATATATGTGATGTTGTTGACAAATATGCAAAAGAGCTTTTAGAAAAAGATGATATACTTTTTATAACAGAAAAAATTGTGGCTTGTACTCAAAAAAGAGCAATACCTATGGAGGATATTCACCCTCGTAAATTAGCTAAGTTTTTAGTTAAATTTGTTACTAAATCTCCTTATGGAATAGGACTTGGTATTCCTGAAACTATGGAAATGGCACTACAGGAATGTGGTACAATGAGAATTTTATTTGCTGCTGCAGTTTCTGCTGTCGGCAAGCTTTTTGGAGTTAAGGGCTGGTTCTATAAGGTAGCAGGCTATAAGGCCGAATCCATAGATGGACCATGTGATTACACACTACCTCCTTATAACCATTATGTTGTTTTAGGCCCACTGGATCCAGATGGTGTTGCTAAGGAAATTTCCGATAAATTAGGTGGAATTAAAGTTGTTGTAACTGATATAAATGATTTAAGTGGTAAAATTTTGGGAGCATCACATAAGGAAATTAACAGAGAAAAGGTGGCATCTATTTTAAAGGATAATCCATTGGGACAAACAAATGAACAAACTCCTATGGGAATTATCAGAGAAGCATAAAAGCATATTTTATTGCGTCGGGTATTTATATTCGACGCAAGTTTATTTTAAGGGGGATTGGATGAAGTATAGGATACTTTTGTTTGATTTAGATGATACTATATTGGATTTTGGAAAAGCTGAGGAACAAGCCTTTTATAAGACTTTCGAGGATAATGATTTAACCGTAAACTTAGATATGTTTAATAAATACAAGGAAATAAATGCAGTAATGTGGAAAAATCACGAAAAAGGTCTTGTCTCCAGAGATGAAATAATGGTGGAAAGATATGTTAAGCTATTTGAAGTATATAATATAAAAAAGGATGCTGTAAATTTTAATAGAGAATACTTAAATAATTTATCCCTAGGCAGCTTTTCGGTGGAGGGAGCAGCAGAATTTTTAAAGGAAATCAAATCTGATTTTAAAATTTATGCTGTTACAAATGGTGAAGAAAAAACTCAAAAAATGCGTCTTAAAAATTCCGATGTAGGAATTTATTTAGATGCCGTAATTACTTCAGAACAGGCAGGATTTAATAAACCTCAAATAGAGTTTTTCGACTATGCTTTTAATAAGCTCAAATTGACGGATAAAAGAGGTGTTTTGCTTATAGGTGATTCTTTATCTGCTGATATTAAAGGTGCTGAAAACTATGGCTTAGATAGCTGCTGGTTTAATTTTAGAAATAAACCTAAGGATGAAAGCGTAGAGCCTAATTATGAAGTAAAAAGCTTTGACGAGCTAAAAAAAATAATTTATTAAATTTGTTAGGAAATATTTTATTAGAAAGGATTTTGATAAAAATGAAGAACAAAAACAACACAATTAAGGAGTACCTTTTAGTTATTTTAGGTACTGCTATGCTGGCCTCCTCACTTTATATCTTCCACTTCCCACAGAATTTAACTATAGGTGGTGTGGCAGGTTATGCACTTATTATTTCCCATTTTATTCATTTGCCGATTTCAGTAGTTTCCCTTATTATTAATGTAACCTTGTTGTTTTTAGGATTTGCACTATTAGGTAAGGAATTTGGGGGTAAAACTATTTGCTCCAACTTAACCTTTTCAGCTACTATTTGGATTTGGGAACAGCTTATTGTATTTGAACAGCCTGTAACAAGTGAAATTTTAGTGAATTTAGTATGTGGAACAGTACTTTCTGCATTCGGTGTGGCAATTATATTTAATCAGAATGCGTCCTCAGGTGGTACTGATATTATCGCTTCTATTTTGAAGAAATACATACATCTTGATATGGGTGCAGGTCTTTTAATTGCAAATATTGTTGTTGTTATTGCTTCCTGCTTTACTTATAATCTTGAAACAGCTATTATAAATGGGCTTGGCTGTGTACTTAACAGCGTTTGTGTAAATGCCTTTATGGACGGCTGGAATGTCAAGAGAGAAATGGTTATTATATCATCAAAGCCTGATGAGGTTAGAGATATTGTTCTTCACGAAATGGATAGAGGCCTTACAGTTTACAGAGCTGAAGGTGGCTACACAGAAGAAGAAAGAAAAATCCTTGTTACTATTTTGGGTAACAGAGATTATGTGAAAATGAAAAAACTTATTAAAGAAGTTGACCCTGAGGTTTTTGTTATTTCCCGTCAAGCAAACGAAGTTTTAGGCAGAGGCTTTGACAATATTTAATTTTAGTTTTATATTTCGATAAAAATTTCGTGAGATTTGGATTTTCAGAATGTTAAATCTAAATCTCGCGATTTCATTTTCATCAATATTAATTAGGATATAGTACCTATGTTTGCACTATAAGTCTTTAAACTATATATGTAATAGCATTTTTGAGATTTTATTATGTTATTACATTTTTATTTACGGGGTATCATTAGTGGAAAATAGAGGGGATATACAGGCATTTCTTAGAATTTAAGATATTCTATAGTTATTAATATGCTAACAAAAAAACCGACAATTGTAAAATTGTCGGTTTTTCATATATCTAAACTTTTATATTCAGAATTTAAAGGAAACTACTTGTCAAGACCCATTTCGTGACGAACTTCCTTGAAGCACTTAACGATGAAGTCTGCATCTTCCTTAGTATGGCTTGCACATACTTGTGTACGAATTCTTGCCTTACCCTTAGGAACTACTGGGTAGGAGAATGCTACAACATAAACACCCTTAGCTCTCATACGCTCAGCAAATTCAGCAGCTGTAACTTCATCATAGAGCATTACAGGTACACATGGATGTGTTCCTGGGATTATATCAAATCCGTTTTCAACGAGGAGGTTACGGTAGTAAGCTGTTGTTTCTTCCAAACGGTCGCGGAGTTCTGTACTTTCTTCGAGCATATTGAACATTTCGATACTAGCACCTGCGATAGCTGGAGCCAAGGAGTTGGAGAAGAGGTAAGGACGGCTTCTCTGACGGAGCAAGTCGATAATTTCTTGACGACCTGTTGTGTAACCGCCGGATGCTCCACCAAGAGCTTTACCCAAAGTACCTGTGATAATATCTACACGGCCTTCAACACCACAGTGTTCAGCTGTACCATGACCATGTTTACCAACAAAACCAACTGCGTGGCTATCGTCAACCATTACAAGAGCATTGTACTTGTCAGCCAAGTCGCATACACCCTTGAGGTTGCAGATGATACCATCCATGGAGAATACGCCGTCTGTGGCAATGAGCTTAACTCTTGCTCCTGCTTCATCAGCTTCCTTGAGCTTAGCTTCAAGATCTTCCATATTGTTGTTCTTGTATCTGTATCTCTTAGCTTTACAGAGACGTACACCGTCAATGATGGAAGCGTGGTTGAGCTCGTCGCTGATTACAGCGTCATCAGCTGTAAGAATTGTTTCAAATAAACCGCCGTTTGCATCAAAGCAAGAGGAGTAAAGAATTGTGTCATCTGTTCCGAGGAAGCTGGAAATTTTCTTTTCAAGCTGCTTGTGGATATCCTGTGTACCACAAATGAAACGAACGGAAGCAACACCATATCCTCTGTCGTCGTATGTCTTCTTAGCTGCGTCGATAAGTCTTTGGTTGTCGCCAAGACCGAGGTAGTTATTAGCACACATATTAATAACTGTTCTGCCGTCTTCGAGCTTTACCTTAGCACTTTGAGGGGAAACAATTGGAACTTCACCCTTAAAGAGACCTGCTGCCTTAATATCTTCTACTTCTTTAGTATAAATGCTTAGAATGTCGTTTTTACGTGCCATTGCTAATCAATCCTTTCTGATAATAATTTAAGTTTAATAAACTAACAGTCCTGTGATTGTGGTTCCAACTTGTCAAGGTCTTCCCAGTTAAGAATAACCTTACCGGATTGACCAGAAATCATAGCGTTGAAGCCTTCCTTGTAGTCCTTGATGTTAAGTCTATGTGTGATAATGCCGGAAATGTCAAGACCGGATTGGAGCATAGTTGTCATCTTGTACCATGTATCCCAAACCTTACGGCCATAGATACCACGGATGTTAAGACCATTCCAAATTATTGTTTCCCAGTTAACGCCTGTGCCAGGAGCCTGAATACCGAGAAGAGCAATCTTACCGCCATGTCTCATATTAGCAATCATATCGTTAAGAGCAGGAGCTGCGCCGGACATTTCCAAACCTACATCGAAACCTTCTGTCATTCCGATTTCCTTCATAACATCTTCGATTTTTTCTTCCTTGAGGTTTACTGTTCTTGTAGCACCGAGCTTCTTAGCAAGGTCAAGACGATATTGGTTAAGGTCTGTGATAACAACATGTCTTGCGCCAGAGAATTTAGCAATAGCTGCTGCCATAATACCTATTGGACCTGCACCTGTGATAAGTACATCCTCACCCAAAAGGTCATAGGAGAGAGCTGTATGTGTAGCATTTCCATATGGGTCGAAAATAGCGTACATTTCTTCTGGAATTTCAGGATTTGTTGGCCATACATTGGAGGATGGAATTACAAGATATTCTGCAAAGCATCCGTTGCGGTTTACACCTACGCCCTTAGCATTTTTACAGTTTTCCTTGTGTCCTTCCATACAGTTACGGCAGGAACCGCAAGTAATGTGGCCTTCACCGGAAACGATATCGCCAACCTTAAAGCCCTTAACGCCAGGACCTACTTCAACGATTTCACCAACATATTCGTGACCTGCTGTTTGGCCTACTGCAATAGTATGCTGTGCCCATTCGTTCCATTGGTAGATATGTACATCAGTACCGCAAATAGCTGTTTTGTGAATTTTGATTTTAACATCATTTGTTCCTACTTCAGGGATGTCCACTCTTTTAAGAGCGAGGCCTGGAGCTGCTGATTCTTTTACAAGTGCCCACATTTTGTTGTCGTTCATTGTAATTCTCTCCTTTTTGTATTAAATTTTCTAAAATGATTTCGATAAATTAGAAGTGTTTATGAATGGTAAACACTTATTAACCTTATGATAAACCTTTTTTATGCAAAAATCAAGGGGGTAACACATATTTTTCTAACTTTATTTATATTATCCAATAGAACATCAACTGTACTTGTAATGCGGACAATAATAGACTTTATTCACAAAATATATTGTTTTTAAGGATTATTATTATTTAAAAAAGAGATAACTAACAATTACGATAAAACTGTCTTTCTGATGAGAACATAACTTAGCTTGATAAAATATAAAAATATTTTAATTCGTTAAAATGCTGTAATAATCCATATAAGTTTGTACAGTATTTTTGGCAAAAATAATAAAATAATATTGATTTTAACAATAAAATAGAGTATACTTAATATAGTGAGAAATAAAATTTTTTCATTTAAAATTCCTTTTATTATAGCCTCCCCTTTGTAAGGTTTCGCCCGATTTTTCGGGCGAAACTTTTTTCGTTACAATAATTTATATAAATTTGTTTACATAATTAAAAAAACTATGTTATAATTGATTTATTATGATAAAAGCTTTATTCTAAAGGAGAGAAAAAAGATGACAAAATTAGAGCTTGCCCGTAAATGTGCTAATATTGGCGATACTGAAAATGCACTTTCAGCTTATACACTTGCTTTAAATGAAAATAAGCATAAAGACAGTATGATTGATTTTGAATGTGCTGTATATATACTGCAATTTGAAGGAGATTATAAATTATCTCTTGACACCTTTACTTACCTATACAACAAAGGCTTATACCAAAACGATATATTTGATATTTTACTTCAGGCTTTTTATGAGCCTAATATTAAGAAACAGGAAATTCAGTATAAAAAGAATTTAAATAAATTAGAAAAATATAATTTCATTTTTAATAAGGAGTTTGAACCCTTTGAAGATTTACAAATTAAATTTTTCCCCTATGATGATGAATATTATATTCCTTTTTATATGGAAGAAAACAGATTCGGTGAAAAAGTGAATTTCAATTACGAAGAAGTAACTCATAACTTTTTCCATAATCTTGATAATCCTGTTTTAGCAAAGGATATATATTCTCAATATGAATTGGAATATTTAAATGATATGGTAAGACCAAGTGAATGGGTAGCAAGAGAAAATCATATCTATCTTCATTACAGCAGCTTTGAAAAATTCTGTTCATATTTACAGGTATTAGATTTTTCTGAGCTTATAAAAGATAAAAAAATGATTTTTTTATTTGATAGTGAAATAGAAAAGTACCCCATTGATTTTAAAAAGGAATATGATATAGATTACACAAAATATTCTGTAAAGCCCATTGATATAAGGGAAGTAAAAAAACTTATTTGGTCAATGCAGATATCTGCTGGTAATGGTGGAGATTTCTTTAATGAAGTTTTCGACAGCCATCCTAATTTACTTATGATGCATTCCATAATGTTTGATAGCATAAAAAATATCTGTATGAATAAAAAGAATATAAAAAAGAAAACAAAATCATATCCCATCGAATTTAAGAATGAAGACGGTGAACAATATCTAAAAATAGATATTATTAAGTATTTGTATAAGTATTTACCAAATATTACTGAAAAAGATGTTTTAATATCAATTTTTTTAAGCGCAAATGATAATTTTGATTCTTACGATAAAAAATCAAGAATTGTCCCAGCTTTATATGTGCAGCCTCATTTTGATAAAATTGTCCCAGAGGCTAATTATGATGAGGAAAAAGGTATATTAGAGCTTCAAGAAGGGGGTGAAAAAGAAATTACAAAATCTAATATGCTCAACAATTTTAAATATATTAAGAGCTTTGCTCCTTTAAGAAGATTTACAACAAGCTATGGCTGTGCCATGAAATTTGAATTAAGTCAAACAGAGGATCATGTTTTAAAAAATGATATGCCTAAAATATTTTTAGTGAGAAATTATATGATTAGTAAAGATAATAGGTTTTATAAGGATTGCAGGTTGGTAAGATTTGAAGATGGCAAATTAAACCCTGAGGCTACATTTACTGCTTTAGCTAATTTCTTGGATATTCCATATACTGACTCAATGAAATACTGTTCGCTATATGGTGAAAAAAATATGAAAAGCTTTGCAACAAATGTTATAGGCTTTGACACAACCTCTGTATATAAAAAATATGAGGATATTTTAGATATATCAGAAAAATATTTGATAGAATATGCACATCAAAATGCGTATAAATATTATGGCTATGATTTTGAATATTATGATAATAAACAATTAGATGATGAGCAAATAGAAATGATAGTAGATAATTGTAATAAATATATAACTCATTACTTAGAAACGGCTAAATACCATCTTAATAAATATGAGATGAAAATAATTGATATATCTGAGGATTTTTCTGTTGAATATTATAAGCAAATTTCCTATAAAGATGAAAAAGAGAAATCCGAAATGATAGATGATTTTTCACAAAAATATCTTAAATTACAGATGGACAGAATAAAGCATATTTTAAAAATGATAAAGCCAAATGATAAAATTGTAAATAAAAATGGGACAGAGTTAAAATTTATGCCAATGATTGAGCCTATTAAGGAATTAATGGTAAATCCAAAATATCGTTAGGAGTAGGGGTAATAATATGAATACTAAACAAGGAACTTTTTATATGTTTACAGGACTTGCAGGAGTTGGTAAAACAGAATTTGGAACAAGATTTTATAATTACTTAAAAAGCAAAAGAAATGATGTTATTTTATTTGATGGCGATGTGATGAGAAGTACATATTACAGCGGATTGGGATATACCAGAGAGGAACGAATTTTAAGTGCATTGAATTGTGCACAAGTTTCAAAAGCATTATTAGAACAAGGTATTAATATAGTTTATTGTGCTATTGAATTATTTGATGAGGTTATGGAGTGGCGGTATAATAATTTTGAAAATTATGTGGAAATATATATTGAAACCCCAATGGAAATTTTAAAGAAAAATAACAAAAAAAATCTTTACAGCGGTGAAGTTAAGGATGTTGTGGGAATGGATATACCTTTTGATATTCCAAAGCATCAATTTTATAAAATAGAAAATGATTTTACTCGATCTCCACAAGATATTGTTGAGGATTTAATTGAAAAGCTTAGGGAACAAAACAAACTTATTGTATAGGAGATAAGTGGTGAATAACTATATTTTCCTTTTTGATTTAGATTCTACAATTACAAACGAGGAAATTTTACCTACAATAGCGAAAACTATAAATGCTCATTCATATATGGCTGATATAACAGAAAAAGCTATGAATGGGGAAGTACCATTTAAAACAAGCTTTTTGCAAAGAGTAGAACTTCTTAAGGATATTCCAGTATCTGAGGTTCAAGGAATTGTGCTTAATATTAAATTAAATGAAGAAATTCTAAATTTTATCAATAAAAATAAGGAAAACTGCTATATAGTTACAGGAAATTTAGATGCTTGGATTTTACCACTTATGAAAAAAATAGGAATGGAAAATCATTATTATTCTTCTAAAGCTGAAATAGCAGGAGATAAGCTAAATAAAATCATCAGTATAATAGATAAAGGTAATATTGCAGAAAAATTTTCTTTGCCAATTGCAGCTATTGGAGATGGTGATAATGATATAGCTATGATGGAAAAAGCTAATATAAGTATAGCCTATGGCGGAGTTAGAAAGCTTTCCCCAGCTGTTATAAATTGTGCAGATTATGTATTTTATGACGAAAAAACGCTATGTAAATTTTTAGAAAAATTATAGCAATCAAAAATCCCCCGTATTTTTAAATACGGGGGATTTAATTTATAGCGGGATTTTGATTTTAACTATTAAAGGCCCTTTTGAACAGCCTTTACGCCTTCCCAGTCCTTCATAAAGCGGTCAATACCGTTATCTGTCATTGGGTGGTTAATGCAGGATTTAAGAACCTTGTAAGGAACTGTTGCAATATCACAGCCTGACATAGCAGCGTCAATAAGGTGAGTTTGGTTTCTAATACTTGCAGCAATAATTTCTGTTTCGATTCCGTAGTTTTGGAAAATAACAGCAATTTGTTCGATGAGCTCAGCTCCGTTATGACCGATGTCATCAAGTCTTCCCATAAATGGGCTTACAAATGTAGCACCTGCTCTTGCAGCCAAAAGTGCCTGCATTGGGGAGAAGATAAGTGTAACATTTGTCTTAATACCAAGCTTAGAAACGATGGAAACAGCCTTGAGGCCTTCTGCACACATAGGAATTTTAACAACGATGTTAGGGTGAATTTCGTGGAGCTTCTTAGCTTCCTCAACCATACCATCACATTCAAGGGAGATAACCTCTCCTGAGATAGGTCCGTCAACTATTGTTGTAATTTCCTTAATTACTTCCTTAAGGTCCTTGCCCTCCTTAGCAATAAGGGATGGATTTGTAGTAACTCCGCAGATAACGCCCCAAGAAGCAGCCTCTCTGATTTCGTCTACATTTGCTGTGTCGATAAATAATTTCATTTTGTGTTCCTCCGTAAATTAATTATTATTATCAATATGTACATCAAGCTGATTAAAGGGAATGGAAATTCCATTTTCATCAAAGGATTTTTTAACCTGTTCGTACATATAAAAATTCAAATCCCAGTAATTTTCGCTCTTTACCCAAACTCTAAACTGAATATCAATGGAGCTGGAGGAATGAGCGCATACTCTTGCAAAGGGTTCTGTTGGTTCTGTTAAGGTAAGACCGCTTTTTTCTGCTGTGTCTAAGATAATTCTTTCGGCCTTTTCAAAATCATCTTCATAGCCTATGGAAAACTTTATATCAAGGCGTCTAACAGGCTCTTTTGAATAGTTTGTAATTTGAGCCTTTGCCACATCGGCGCTGGGAAGATAAATAACCTTGTTATCCACTGTTTTAAGCATTGTATGGGCAATACCTATTTCAGTAACTGTGCCTGAATGACCACAGACATCTACAAAATCGCCTACCTCAAAGGGCTTTGTAAATAGCACTGTCATACCACCTGCTAAATTTGAAAGGCTGTCCTTTACAGCAAGTGAAACAGCAAGACCCACAGCACTTAAAGCTGTAACTAAAGATGTGGCCTTAACAAGTCCTGACATTTCAAGGCAGCTCATACCTAAAAGCACAGTCAAGGTGATTTTGACAAGGCTTAAAATAAATGCGTGAAATGAAATATCAATTTTGAGCTTAGTAAGCCATTTTTTCAAAGGCTTTTGTAAGCCCTTGATAATGAAATATCCTACAAAAAATACAATTAGTGCAAAAACAATAGAGGTGAGCTTGTTTTGTGCAGAGCGTATAATTGAATCAAAATAGCTTAAACTGAATTCGCCATTTGGCATTGTAATCTCCTCCTTATAATCTATGGGTAATTATATAATATTTTTATAATAATAGCAAGTAATTAAATTGAAAAAGAAAAACTTTCAAGATAAATTCTTTATATATTGATATAAAAAAATAATGTGGTAAAATAGTATCGAAAAATTATTATATTTGTAAGGATAATATGAGAGGAGAAATATAATGCAGCATATTATAAATGAAGCATACGATTATACTAAAAAATGGCTGGGACAGGGAAAGGCTGCCGACTATATTCCAGAACTTGCTAAGGCAAACGAAAACGACCTTGCTATTTGCATCACCGATTTGGGCGGAAGATGTGAGGCTGTGGGGGACAGCAAGAAAAAATTTACTATGCAGAGTATTTCAAAGTTAATTATACTTATTACAGCCTTAAAGGATGTGGGGTTTGATGAGGTTTTTAAAAAAGTGGGTATGGAGCCTACGGGGGACCCATTTAACTCTATTATAAGGCTGGAAACTATGACCAGTAAGCCTATGAACCCTATGATTAATGCGGGAGCTATTTCCGTAACCACCTGTATTACAGGGAAAAATGCCGAGGAAAGATTTGAAAAAATAAGGGAAACTGCCTCCATACTTTTAGGGGATCCCGATATTACATATAACGAGGATGTGTATAAATCCGAAACTGCCACGGGGCATAGAAATAGAGCTCTTGCCTATATGATGCTTTCCAGCGGGATTTTTGACGGCTCTGTGGAGGAACATTTGGAGGTTTACTTTAAAGCTTGTTCAATGATGGTAAACTGTGAGGAGCTAAGCCTTATGGGTGCGATTTTGGCAAATGACGGTGTTTCTCCTATTAATGGAAAGCTTTTAATTGAGCCTTTCCACAACAGAGTTGTCCGCTCTCTTATGACAACCTGTGGAATGTACGATGCCTCTGGGGAATTTGCTATGAAGGTTGGAATACCTGCTAAGAGCGGTGTAGGGGGTGGAATTATGGGAGCTGTACCAAGCCGTATGGGTATTGCGGTATATTCACCAGCTTTGGACGAAAAGGGCAACAGCTTTTGTGGCATAAAGGCTATGGAATACCTTTCTTCTGTTTTGGATTTGAGTATATTTTAAAAGGGGCATTGCAAAATGAATGAAATTATAGAAAAAGCGCTTAGTATGGGAGTTTTTAGGGCGAATATTATAAACACAGCTGACTTAAAATTCGACAGTATTTTCCGCAAATACTGCGCTGATAACAGATGTGGATTTTACGGCAATAATCATATGTGCCCTCCCGATGTGGGAACTGTTGATGAGGTTAGGGCGAGAGTGCTTTCTTTTGACAAGGGCATATATTTTCAGACGGTTTCTGATATAAACGGCTTTTCTGACAGCGAAAGTTTAGAAAAAGCTGCATTTAAGCACAATAATTTATCTAATGATATAAAAAAATACCTTTTGGAAAGTGGCTATACCGAGGTTTTAGCTATGGGAACAAAATGTCGCTACTGCCAGGAATGCACTAAAATTAAAGATTTGCCCTGTATTCACCCAGATTTAGCTATAAGCTGTCTTTCGGCATATTGCATTGATGTTTTAGATATGGCGAAAAAGCTCTCCATGGACTATAATTTAGGGGATAGGCAAATTGCCTACTTTGGTTTAGTATTATTTAAGTAAAAATAAAGGGATAAGGTGAAATTAAGTTCATCTTATCCCTATTTTTTATGATTTATCCCCTGGCTTAAAAATAAGTGCAATAATTAAGCCGAAGAAAATTGCGGCGGTAATTCCCGCTGATGCGGCGGTAACTCCACCTGTTAAAATTCCGAAAGCGCCCTTTTCAGCTATGGCTGTTTTAACGCCCTTTGCTAAAAGTGCTCCAAAGCCTGTAAGGGGAACAGTTGCCCCTGCTCCTGCAAATTCTATAAGGGGCTCATATATGCCAAGACCGCCTAAAATTACCCCCGAAACCACATAGGAAACTAAAATTCTGGCGGGAGTGAGTTTTGTATAGTCGATTAAGACTTGACCTATGGCGCAGATTATACCGCCCACTAAAAATGCTTTTAAATAGCCTAATAGCATCTCCATTATATCAGCTCCTTTTTATCATCGGATGAAAAATAGACCAAATGAGCGATACAGGGGATTGATTCTCCCTGCTGAATACTGGTGGTGCTGAGAAGTGCTCCTGTGGCTACAAAAAGCACTTTTTTAAGCTCGTTTCGTCTTATAGCGGGTAGGATATATGATGAAAGCACCGTGGCACAGCACCCACAGCCTGAACCCCCTGAATGAACATCCTGCTCCTCTATATTATATATTAGCACACCGCAGTCAGCGTGGTTATTTATAATAGGATAACCCTCCTTTTCCATAAGTTCGTTTAAAAGCTTACTGCCGATTATCCCTAAATCCCCTGTGATAATCATATCATAGGCGGAGGGGGTGGTCATTGTATCGTGGAAAAAATTGCAAAGGGTTTTTGCGGCGGCGGGAGCCATAGCAGCTCCCATATTATTAGCGTCTTTTACACCTAAATCCTCGATTGTACCTATGGTTACAGCTTTTACAAAGGGGGCAATCTGATTATTTTCCCCCAGTATTACCGCCCCTGCCCCTGTTACAGTCCATTGGGAGGAGGGTGGACGCACTCCGCCATATTCCAAAGGAAAGCGGTATTGTCTTTCTGCGGTGCAAAAATGGGAGGAGGTAACAGCTAAGGCTTTTTTTATAGTACCGCTATCCAAAAGCATTGAGGAAAGAACTATACTCTCCGCCATAGTGGAACAAGCGCCATATATGCCAAGATAGGGTATGCCCATTTCCCTTATGCCAAAGGTGGAGCCTGTACATTGATTGAGCAAATCCCCCGCCAAGATGATATCCATATCCCTTTGGGAGAGGCTCGATTTTTCTAAGGCTTTATTTACAGCGTCCTTTTGCATACGGCTTTCAGCTTTTTCCCAAGTTTGCTCACCAAAGGCGGTATCCTCGCAAATTATATCAAAATATTTTGCCAAGGGCCCCTGCCCCTCTTTTTTAGAAACTACTCCCGCAAAGGAAATTACCGAGGGGATTTTTTCCATAATATAGGTTGAAAATCCTTTTTTATATGCCAAAATAATCCCCCCTTTTAATATAATCCAAAAAGATAAATTATCGCGCCATATATAACTGAGGCGGATATGCCATACACCAGCACAGGCCCTGCTATTACAAACATTTTTGCACCAAGTCCAAGGATAAATCCCTCACTTTTAAACTCAAGGGCGGGGGCAGTAATTGCGTTGGAAAAGCCTGTTATAGGCACTAAGGTTCCTGCTCCTGCGTGTTTTGCAAGGCTATCAAAAACATTTAGTCCTGTGGCAAGGGCGGCAAGAAATACCAATGTTACCGACGCCCCTCCCATTGCCATATCCCTTTCAATTCCCATATATTTATAGATATTTATGAAAAATTGTCCCAAGGTACAAATGCCCCCTCCCACTAAAAATGCCATTGGTATGGTTTTTTTCGATTTTGAGGTTGGAGATGCCTTTTTTACAAGCTCTGCGTATTCGTTATTTGTCATTATTGCTCACTCCTATTTTTAGTTTAATATAGCTTTGACAGGGATTTTTTGCTTTATACAAAAGTTTTATTTTACACCCTACTAAACCCGCGGTTGAGAGGCTTGACACCCCTTTTCGCGTGGTTTATTCTCGCTGAATTTTTTATGATACCTCCCGGCGGGGCGACCCCGCTGTCGTTTTGCGTGATGTAGCTTAACCTACACTTTTATGCTACCTCGCGGTCATAATTTCAGCAGAATTATTTAAGGGGCTCTGCCCCTTTTACCCCGAAAATATGATTATACAGGGGTTTCACCCCTTGCCCTAACAAGCCTTTTGTAAAAGGCTTGACCGAAAACTTTCGCTTTTATTTTACACCCTTACTAAACCCGCGGTTGAGAGGCTTGACACCCCTTTTCGCGTGGTTTATTCTCGCTGAATTTTTTATGATACCTCCCGGCGGGGCGACCCCGCTGTCGTTTCGCGTGATGTAGCTTAACCTACACTTTTATGCTACCTTGCGGTCATAATTTCAGCAGAATTATTTAAGGGGCTCTGCCCCTTTTACCCCGAGGTAGAATTGGATTTAAGGAGGGACTTCGTCCCCTTTAGACCCCTAACAAGCCTTTTGTAAAAGGCTTGACCGAAAACTTTCGTTACATGGTTTCATATATGCACAAAATTAGTATGTCATATTTGTGCAAGTATACAAAGAGAAGAAATTTCTTAAAATTATGCTAAAGTTATTTTAATTAAGTCCGATATAATAATTGAAAGCAAAAACGGGAATAACAAAAAACAACGCGCGAGTTTTATGTTGTTCCTTATCTTGCTTAACACAAAATATAAAAATAAACAGAGGAATCAAGGAAATGATTACCTCACAAAATCAAGGAGGAACAGATTATGCGTATACAACATAACATTTCAGCTCTTAATGCTCATGGTAAACTTGGTATAAACCAAAATGCACAAGCTAAAAACTTGGAAAAATTGTCTTCTGGTTTCAGAATTAACCGCGCTGGCGACGACGCTGCTGGTTTGGCTATTTCCGAAAAGATGAGAGGTCAAATCCGTGGTCTTAATATGGCTAACAAGAACGCACAGGACGGTATTTCCCTCATCCAAACAGCAGAAGGTGGCTTGCAGGAAACTCACGACATTCTTCAAAGAATGAGAGAACTTGCTGTACAGTCCTCTAACGGAACATACCAAAACGAAGTTGACCGTGAAAACATCAACAAGGAAGTTCAAGCTCTTAAATCTGAAATCGACAGAATTTCCACTTCCACACATTACAACGGAATTAATCTTCTTGATGGTTCCTTGGCTGGCCCAACAAACTCCACATCTGCTCTCACAGGTACACAGGTAGTTGACTACAAGGCTGCTACAGCAACAATTTCAGCAGCTGCCAAACTCACAGCAGGTCATATGATAGAAGAAACAATCAATATTGACGGAACAAACATTAAAGTTGACTGGTCCAAGCTCAGCAAGGATGACCAATCAGTTCTTCTTAAAGATTTTACTGCAGCTACTGCATCAGGAGCTTCTGAAGCAGATGCAAAGAAGGCAGCAGAAATAATGGAAAGAGCTATCAATGATGCTATTGACGCTTCAGGCTCCAATGTGGCTCATATTACTGTAAGAGCAAAGGGTAGCGATACTGGTACAGATAGCTTTATATTCACATCAGGCTCTGCTGACAGAGACTCTGCAATTAAAGTTGATGCTGGAGTATCAACTGGTTTGGTAGCATCATTGACAGGTATTGCTAAAAATACAGCTATCACAACAACAGCTGCTACAGTTCATAAGGCTGCTGATATGACAGGTTCTTTCATTATGAACATTGGCGGAACAGATGTATCCATTTCAACAACTACTGTAAATTCAAATGGTTCTGATATTGCCTCAGTATTGCAAACCGCTATTTCTAATGCAATAGACCTTTATAATGGTGCAGTTACACCAGATAAGGCATTGAATAAAGAAGATATAAAGGTTAGCCTTACAAAGGACGGCAGACTTGAAATCACAAACAACACAGGAGAAAACATCAGCTTTAAGGATGTTGACGGTGGTTCAGTAGCTAAGAGCCTTGGTATTTCTGCTGAAGCAAGAGTAAACAATGGCGGACTTACATTCCAAATTGGTGCTAACGGCGTAGCAGACCAAAGAGTAAACCTCGCAGTAGGCGATATGTCCTCTAAGGGTATTGGCGTAGCTAACATCGACCTTGGAACAAGAGATTCCTCTAACTCTGCTATCGATGTAATCGACAAGGCTATTAATATGGTTTCTGGCACAAGAGCTGACCTCGGTGCTCTCCAAAATAGACTTGAACACACAACTAAGAACCTTACAACAACAGCTGAAAACCTCACCGCTTCTGAATCCAGAATCAGAGACGTTGATATGGCTAAGGAAATGATGGAATTCACAAAGAACAACATCCTTTCTCAAGCAGCTCAAACAATGCTCGCTCAAGCTAACCAACAACCACAAGGCGTTCTCCAACTTCTCCAGTAGTCGAGAACCTCGACGGGCATTACGCGTAGCGTAGCATAGTAAAAAACTAAAGTGAATATCTCGCGGTTTTAAACTTGACTAAAATCGCGAGAATATCATAAAATTATTAAGCGAAAATAAACCTCGCGAAACATGACACCACGGTCGCCGTGGTTATGAATATATAAGCGTAGATATATTCAGATATAAAGAAAAACTCACAGAATGAAAATTCTGTGAGTTTTTTTATGCCCTAAAATAGTGAAAAGGTTCGGCGAGGCGAACTAAAATTTAAAATGATACTTTCGCGGGTTTAGCAGAGATTAAATCCGCGGGGTAGCATAAAAGCGTAGATTAAACTACATTACACGAAACGACAGCGGGGAATAAAGGGGGACGAAGTCCCTCCTTAAATCTTTTTTAAATCGGGGTAAAAGGGGCAGAGCCCCTTAAATAATTCTGCTGAAGTTATGACGGCGAGGTTGAGATTAAAAACTTAGCGAGAATAACCCACGCAAAACAACAGCGGGGTCGCCCCGCCTTTTTACAAAAGGCTTGTTAGGGTTGCTATTTTTTAAAATATATGTTATTATGGAAATAATTTTTGCAATTTAAAGCGAAAAGTCGGTTTTTATAAATCATAGGAGGGAGAGATATGGCGAAGATAGTACGCCAAACATTGCGAGAACAGGTAGCTCAGGAGCTGAGGATGAGAATACTAATGGGGGAATTACCCTCAGGGACAAAGCTGATAGAACAGGACTTAGCGGAGAAATTAGAGGTAAGCCGAGTACCTGTGAGGGAGGCTCTTAGACAGTTAGAACAGGAGGGGCTAATAGAATATATATCCCATGTGGGATGTATGGTAAAGGAATTTACCCCAGAGGACGCATATGAAGTGTATTTTCTTAGAGCAAGTTTAGAGATATTAGCGGTAAAAATCTGTGAGGGAAAATTTTCAGAGAATACCATAGATAAAATGGAAACCATATTAGAAAAAATGGATGCTGTGGATAGTATCGAAAGATTTGATGAAACAGTAGCAAATGATAACGCATTTCATGAATGTATTATAAAAGAGGCGAACTTAGAGCGACTTTTCACCCTGTGGGATAGTATGACTAATGGAAATAAAATTGTATTTTATAGAGGCTTAGGCCGCCGACAATATGTGATAAATAATCAAAGCAGAATACATAAAATAGTGTTGGATGCCATAAAAACAGGGGATAGAAAAAAGATTTGTACAGTAATAATAAATCATTATATGGAAACAATAACAAGCTACTTGCACGATGTAAATATGTCAATAGAGGACTTTCCCTACAAAATTAATGTAGATTTTTAGTGCATAATTACAATAAATTCCTAAACATAAATATTTACAAAACCACCAGTTTATTACATATATAGTAGGAAACTAAGTTAATTTTTTAGCAATCTTATATAAATAGACTTCTATCTAACTTAGCATATCTAACAAATAATAGTTTGGAATATTGATTTTTTTGAAATAATGTGTTAATATAATTTTAGCAAGAAATTGTATACAATATTCAAAATACTGTATAAATTTCAGATAATAATAAAAACCGACAAGAGCAGAAAAAGGTCCAAAACACATTTTGAAAGAAAAATGTGAAAAATAAACTTTTAATTTTAAAAGGAGTTTCATTATGAAAATGAAAAAAATTGTAGCAGCAATGCTCGCAGGTGCAATGATAATGTCATTTACAGCTTGCGGCAACGACACAAAGAATGACACAAGTGCTCCACAAACAGAGCAAAAGGTAATTGATGGCAATGTGCTTGATGCAAAGCAAATTTTCAATGGTTACATCAACAGCGAACCCAACACCTTAGACAGCGTTTTGGGTAATGACTCTTATAGTGGTGGTATTCTCACAAATGCTATGGAGCCATTGACAAGACTTGCAGAAAAAGACGGCAAGAATGTTCGTGAAGGTGCAGGAGCAGAATCCTGGGATGTTTCTGATGACGGCTTGGTATGGACATTCCACCTTCGTGATAACAACTGGTCCGACGGAGTAGCTGTAAGAGCTCAGGACTATGAATACGCAATCAAGAGAATGATGAATCCAGAAACAGGTTCACCTAACGCTTGGTACCTCACCTGTGTTAAGAATGCAGAGGATGTTATGGCAGGAAATAAAGATATTTCTGAGCTTGGTGTAAAATGCATTGATGATAAGACCCTTGAATTCACCCTTGAAAATGCTACACCATACTTCCTTTCTTTGACAGACGGCAGAGCTTTGCTCCCACAGCGTCAAGATATCGTTGAAAAATACGGCGAAGCATACGGTGTAGAGGCTGAAAATATGGTTTACAACGGACCATTTATGGTTGAAACTTGGGTTCACAACTCCGAAATTATCCTCAAGAAGAATGAACAATACTGGGATAAGGAAAAAGTAAACCTCGAAACAATTCACTACAACATTATGAATGATGAAAACACAATCTTCAATTCATTCACAAATGGTTCTATTGATTCCTGTGGTTGTGGTACACCAGAATGGATGTATAAGTTCCAAAATATGGATAATGTTGAATACCTCCATTATGTTTCCCCATCCCTTAGATTTAACTTCTACAACACAAATGATGAGCTTTTCCAAAACGAAAATATCAGAAATGCTTTCACATTGGCTCTTGACCGTGAGGACATTGTAAAGACAATTTACTTCGGCACAATGGCTCCTGCTTATTCTTGGGTTCCTGACGGCGTTTCCACAGGCGACCTCGGTATTTACAGAGACCAAGTTGAAGAGCCTTTGAAGAAAATGTACGAAGAAGCTGACCCTAAGGCTCTCCTTCTTAAGGGTATGGAAGAACTGGGCCTCGGCGATGACCCTTCTAAATTGGATATTACATTCTCCTTGGGCGGTGTTGACCAATGGATGAAGAATTACGGCGAATATTACCAACAAACCTTTAAGAATGTTCTCGGTGTAAATATTGTTCTCGACTTCAACGAATGGGGTACATTCAGCTCCAAGGTAAACTCAGGCGATTACCAAATGGGCTATATGCAGTGGGGAATTGACTACAACGACCCATACTCCATGCTTGCAGTTATGCTCTCCGATTCTGGTAACATCAATACAGGCTGGGTTAACGAAGAATACGATAGATTAGTAAAGCAAGCAGCTACAGAAATGGATGAATCTAAGCGTGTAGAGCTTTACAGACAAGCAGAAGAAATCCTCTTTAACGATGGCCCTATCTGCCCTGTAGTATACCTCGCAGCTAACACATTCAGATATAGCTACATCAAGAACAGCAACACAATGCCATTTACTTCAACAGGTCTTAAATATGCTTATGTAAGCGGCCGTCCTTAATAGTTAATCGGCAAAAAAGACTCTCGTTATAATAAATGAAGCAAGAGCAGGCAGTCATCACATTCGACTGCCTGTTTTTATTAGACACTTAAATTAAGATAGGATAAGGAGCAAAAATATGTTTAAATATATAGTCAAAAGAATAGGCTATATGCTGCTTACATTGTTTATTATTGCCACAGCCACCTTCTTTATGATGCACTCCATTCCAGGAGACCCATTGGGCGAAATGGCAAACAAACTTCCTAAGCAGGCAAAAGCCAACTACTATGCAAAATACGGCCTTGATAAGAGTACTACCGAGCAATATGTAATCTTTATGAAAAACCTCATCACTAAGGGTGAATTAGGCGAATCTCTTAAATATCCAGGTAAGAGCATTACAGATACTTTGCTTAAAAACTCCAAAGTTTCAGGTACAACAGGTGGCTTGGCACTTTTGCTGGGAGTTACAATAGGTATTTCCCTGGGTATTACCGCGGCACTTAATAAAAATAAATGGCCAGATTATCTGGTTATGTTTGTAGCAATTTTAGGCATAACCATACCTGTATTTGTCTTGGCAGCACTATTGCAGTATTTCTTTACGGTAAAGTGGCAGATACTTCCTACAACAGGCTGGGGTAAACCACAAAATCTTGTTTTGCCTGTTATAGCTATGTGCTTTGGCACAATAGCAACCTATGCTCGTTACCTTAAGTCCAATATGTTAGAGGTTATGGGACAGGATTATATTTTAACAGCAGAAGCTAAGGGTGTGGACCGTTTCCACATCATCAAGGACCATGTTCTTAAAAACGCATTCCTCCCATGTATCACAATTTTGGGCGGACAGATTTCAGGTATTTTCACAGGTTCATTTATTATTGAAAAGATTTTTGGTATTCCTGGACTTGGCTTTTACTATGTATCCTCAATCAATGACCGTGATTACACAATGATTATAGGTACAACTATTTTTGCGGCAGCTTTATTTGTAGTAGCACAGCTCCTTATAGATATAGCTTACACAATTTTTGACCCACGAATTCGTATTAAATAAGGAGGCAAATAAATGGCTGACGAAAAAAACATCAACTCAGCAGCGGAATTTGAAGATATTCCTGCGGAAAAATTTGAAATTATCGGAACTGACGATTTTTCAGGCGATATAATTGCTCGTCCTAAGATAGGCTACTGGGCAGACGCTTGGAGAAGATTTAAAGAAAATAAAATCGCTTTGGCAGCACTTATTATTCTGCTTATTTTAGTATTTATGGTAATTTTTGGCCCAGCGATTTCTGGCTATGATTTTGAACAAATTGACTCAAATGCCATTAACCAAAGACCAAGTGCTGAACATTGGTTTGGTACAGATGCTCTTGGCCGTGACCTTTTTGCCAGAGTTTGGCAGGCTGGTAGAGTTTCCCTTGCCATTGGTATTGTAGGTGCTGTTGTAGCCAGTGTTATAGGCAGTATTTACGGTGGTATTGCATCATATTTCGGCGGTGTTGTAGATGATATTATGATGCGTATAGTTGAGGTTCTTTTGAGTATTCCATATCTTATTATAGTAATTTTAATTTCTGTTATTACAGATTCAAAGAGCATAGGCACAATGATGCTGGCCCTTACCTTAACAGGTTGGTGCGGTATTGCTCGTTTGGTAAGAGGACAAATGCTTCAGCTTAAATCTCAAGAATATGTTCTTGCAGCTAATGCCTTGGGCGTTTCTCCTATTAAGACAATTATTCGCCATATGATTCCAAATACCATAGGAATTATTATTGTTGCTATCACATTCGATATCCCAGGTTATATTTTCTCAGAGGCATTTTTAAGCTACATTGGATTGGGTATTCAACCACCTGATACAAGCTGGGGCGCTTTGGCATCAGCAGCACAGCAGAACTTTATGTTCTACCCATATCAACTTTTCTTCCCATCCCTTATGATTGCTCTCACAATGCTTTCATTCACCCTTTTGGGCGATGGACTTCGTGATGCACTTGACCCTAAGCTTAGAAAGTAGGAGGATACAAAAATGGAAAATGAAAAAATATTAGAAGTAAAAAATCTTAATGTATCCTTCAATACCTATGCAGGAGAAGTTAAGGCAGTAAGAGGCGTAAGCTTTAGTTTAAACAAAGGCGAAAGCTTGGCATTTGTAGGAGAATCAGGCTGTGGTAAGACAGTTACAGCTAAATCAATTCTCAGACTTTTAAAGCCACCTTTTGCTGAAATAAAAGAGGGTTCTGAAATTATTTGTGATGGCAAGGATGTTTTATCGCTTAATAAAAAAGAGCTTTGCAAATTTAGAGGCGAAGAGGTGGGTATGATTTTCCAAGACCCAATGACCTCTCTTAATCCAACTATGACAGTTGGCAAGCAAATTATGGAAAGCCTTATGATTCACCGTAAGTTAAACAAAAAGGAAGCCAGAGAAGAAGCTATAAAAATGCTTAAATTGGTTAATATTCCAAGCCCTGAAAAGAGAGTTGACAGCTACCCTCACGAAATGTCAGGTGGTATGCGTCAAAGAGTTATGATTGCCATAGCTCTTGCCTGCAGCCCAAAGGTTCTTATTGCTGACGAACCAACAACAGCCTTGGATGTTACTATTCAGGCACAAATTATGGACCTTATGCGTGAGCTTAAAGAAAAAATGAATACTGCGATTATTCTTGTAACCCATGACCTGGGTGTTGTGGCAAACTTTGCTGATAAAATTCAGGTTATGTATGCAGGACAAGTAGTAGAGCGTGGTACAGCAAGAGAAATTTTCTATGATGCAAAACACCCATACACATGGGCACTTTTAAGCTCTGTTCCAAAGGTTACTAATGAATCTAAGCAGGAGCTTTATGCACTTAAGGGTACACCACCGGATCTTATTTTGCCCTTGCATCACTGTCCTTTTGCATCCAGATGTGAATACTGTATGCCTATTTGTAAGGAGAAAAACCCAATGGAAACTGTTGTAAGCGGAACACATCAGGTGGCTTGCTGGCTTCAGCATCCAAATGCACCGAAGGTAAAATCCTTCTATGACAGGGAGGAACAATAATGGATAATGTAATTGAAAAGCTCCAAAATGCTGATAACATTTTAGAGGTTACCGATTTATGTAAATTCTTTAAGGCGGATAAAAGACACACCCTAAAGGCTGTTGACCATGTTTCCATAGCTATTAAAAGAGGGGAAACCTTAGGACTTGTAGGTGAATCAGGCTGTGGAAAAACTACATGCGGTAGAACGATGATAAAGCTTTATGAGCCAACCTCAGGTAAGGTTGTTTTTGACGGAAAGGATATTTCTAAGCTCCGTGGAAAGGACTTGCTTTCCTTTAAAAAGGATGTACAGATTATTTTCCAGGACCCATATGCATCTCTTGACCCAAGAATGACAATCGGGGAAATTATTTCAGAGGGTATGGATATTCACTTTAAGCTTTCCGAGGAAGAAAAAACAAAGAAAGTTGCGGATTTACTTAATAAAGTAGGTCTTACTGCGGAATATGCAAACCGTTTTGCACATGAGCTTTCAGGCGGACAGCGTCAGCGTGTTGGTATCGCAAGAGCTTTGGCTGTTGAACCTAAGTTTATCGTATGTGATGAGCCTATTTCTGCCTTGGATGTTTCTATTCAGGCACAGGTTGTAAATCTTCTTATTAAGCTTCAAAAGGAATTTGGCTTAACATATCTCTTTATTTCCCATGACCTTTCTATGGTAAAGCATATTTCCGACAGAGTAGGTGTTATGTACTTAGGCTCTATGGTGGAAATTGCAGGTAATGAGGATTTATACGGAAAACCAATGCACCCATATACACAGGCACTTATTTCTGCTATTCCTATGGCTGACCCTGATGCAGAGGCTTCTCGTGAAAGAATTAAGCTTGAAGGCGAGGTACCAAGCCCTATTGACCCACCACCAGGATGTAAATTTAAGGGCAGATGTAAATATGCTATGGATATTTGCGGCAAGGAAACTCCTATGTTAGAGGAGCTTGAGCCTAATCATTTTGTAGCATGTCATTTATGCCATCAAAAATATAAGAAGTAAAAATAAAACGGCTGCCTGGAATAAACCCAAGCAGCTGTTTTTGCTGAAAGGAGGATTTTTATGTTAAACAAAGATTTTACAGAAAAAATTTTAGATTATGCTGTATGCCATGGTGCTGATTTTGCTGAAATTTTCTATGAAGACACAATGAGAAGTGATTTAACAGTTCTCGGTGATAAAATTTTGAATTCCTCACAGGGCCGTGATAAGGGAATTGGAATAAGACTTTTTAAGGGTCTTGAATGTGCTTATATCCATACTTCAAATATAAATGAAGAAAATATATTTAATTTGCTCCGTGAGGCCTGTCAGTATAGGGACGGAATTTTTAACAGAGAGGCTTTGGAAAATTTAAGAAGAGTATCCCTTAATCCTATAAAGGTTTTCCCTAAGGATGTGGCACTTAAAGCAAAATTAAATCTTGCAAGTAGAGTTGTAAATGCGGCTAAGGCTGCTGAAAGCACAGTTTCAAATGTTAGAGTAAAGTATATTGATATGGACCAAAAGGTGCTTATAGCCAATACAGAGGGTTGCTTTGTAGAGGATAACAGAGTTAAAACCAGGCTCTATATGGAGGTTCATTGTGAGGAAAAGGGCGACAGACAATCCAGCTACTTTGGTCCAGGGGCTATGAAAGGCTTTGAATTTTATGATGAGATAGATGTAGAGGACTATGCTCGTCAAACAGCTAAAAAGGCTCATGATTTGCTTCATGCAAAGGAATGCCCCACAGGAAGAATGCCTGTAATTATAACTAATGGCTTTGGAGGACTTTTCTTCCACGAGGCCTGTGGACACTCCTTAGAGGCCTCCTCAACAGCTAAGGGTAACTCGGAATTTTCAGGAAAAATCGGCGAAAAAGTGGCATCAGATTGCCTTACACTTATAGATGACGGCTCTATTGAGGGAGAATGGGGTTCACTTAAGGTTGATGATGAGGGAGTACCAACTCAAAGGAATGTTCTCATTGAAAATGGTGTTTTAAAGGGCTATATGGTGGATAAATTAAATGCAAGAAGACTTAACTGTAATCCAACAGGCTCATCCCGCCGTGAAAACTATCGCTTTGCTCCTACCTCAAGAATGACTAACACATATATTGCAAACGGCGAAAGCTCCCCAGAGGAAATGATTGCAAAAACGGAAAGAGGCATTTTTGTAAGAAGCATTAATGCAGGATCTGTAAATCCCGAAACAGGTGAATTTAATTTTAATACAGGAGAAACCTTTCTTATTGAAAATGGAAAAATAACTGTACCTGTTCATAGCGCTACCTTAATCGGCACAGGTGGAGATATTCTTAAAAAGGTTGATATGGTTGGAAATGATGGCAAGTTAGGACAGGGTTTTTGCTATGCTGCCAGTGGTGCATTATATATTGGTGCAGGTCAGCCAACAGTTAGAGTTACAGAAATGACAGTGGGAGGGGATAAAGCATGATGACAAATGAAAAAATGCTATTTATGGATTTAATTAATAAAATAAAGTCAAAGGACTTTTCCAATGTCAGATTTTATATAAAAAATACTAAAAATTTAAGTGTAAATGTATATGAGGGGGAAAGGGAAAAATCCACCCACTCCTTAGAAAATGCTTATTTTGTAGAGGCAGGTAAAAACGGAAAAAGATGCTGTACTTTCTTTAATTCCTTGGATATGGGGGAGGATGTTTTAAATCAGCTGGAGATTTCCGCTATGTCCTCCGATGAGGAATATAATCCAATTCCTCTTTTTGATAATTCACAGGAATATAGTGATGAATTTACATTTATACCTGAGAATGAAATTACAGATATGCTGATAAGTGCGGAAAAAACAATGCGTACAAATAATAAAATCGCATCTGTTAAAAATTGCTCCTGTAATCAGTATATAGAGGAAATTATCTTAATGGATGAAAAGGGCAATACTATGACAGATAGTGGTCACAATATAAATATTGCCTTTGGGGTAAAATCTGCAGAGGATAATGCTGTGGAAATTGCTTGGGAAGAAAAAAATATTACTGATTTAGCTAAAATTGATGTGAATAAATTTGCTGAGGAAACCGCAAGGCTAGCCTCTGACAGACTTTATGCTGAACCAGTTAAATCTGGAAAGTATCAGGTGGTTTTGAGAAATACTGCTGCCGCAGAGCTTATTTCTGCATATTTACCTATATTCTCAGCCTTAGAGGTTCAAAACGGTATGAGTAAGTTAAAGGGCAAATTAGGTAAATCCATAGCAGCGTCGGAGATTAATTTAATAGAAAAGCCATTCTATGAAAAGGGAGTGGCGAACAGACATTTCGATGATGAGGGTATAGCTGTTACTGAAAAATATCTTATCAAAAACGGAATTTGCCAATCATTTTTGTATAACAGAAAAGCCGCTCTTAACGAAAATTGCGAAAGCACAGGAAATGGCTTTAAATCAGGCATTTCCTCCAATGTAGGTATAAGTGTTACCAATGCGATTTTTGAAAATGCTCTTGGAAAAGGCTTTTCACAGGAAGAAATATTTAATGAAATGAAAAACGGTTTATATGTTACAGATTTAGAGGGTGTTTTTGCAGGAGCTAATGCAGTAAGCGGAAACTTCTCACTTCTCTGTAAGGGTATGATTATCGAAAATGGCAAGGCTGCTAAACCATTTTGCAAGGTAACTATAGCGGGTAATTTCTTTGATTTATTAAATGATATAAAATTATTTGGAAATGACCCAATGCCAACCAGCGGTGGAAATTTTGTGGAATCCCCATCACTTCTTATAGGAAGCTTAGCTGTATCAGGCGAATAAATTTTGTTAGCTATATAAGAAAAATCCAAATAAAACAGTTAGGGAAAATATTATATTAAAAATTAAGAAAATCCTCACAGAGTGAAAATTCTGTGAGGATTTTTCTACATATAAATAGTCGAGAGGTTCGACACCTATTACGCGTTATTTAGTAAACTAAAATTTTAAATCTTACTCTCGCGGTTTTAATCCCTACTAAACCCGCGAGGTATCATAAAAACTTCAGCGAGAATAAACCATGCGTGATGACAGCGTGGTCGCCCCGCCCTACCGACCACAGCAGTTTTTATACTTTTTGCCACTGCCACAGGGGCAAGGGTCATTTCTGCCGATTTTCTTGTGAGTAACAGGAACAGAGCCGTTTTTGCTAAGGGAATTAATCTCAAAGGGTGTGTAGCCACGGTTTTCCCAAATACGGGAGTTGTTGTAAATCCCCATATAAATACGGAAAAATTTGTTGATATCAACTTGATTAAATACAATATGATATTGCTCAAGATAGAATAAAATATCCTGATAATTGCAGTTCATACGAGCCATAAGTGCAATTTCATCGGTGAGCTCTGCTGCAATAGTTGTTTCCAAATTGCCGTAATCGGATAAAAACTTTATCATATCCTTGCAGAATGGAGTTTCATCGAAGTATAAATCATCAGCATAATGGATAAGCTGGGTTTTGTCAGGAATATAGTAGGGCTTGTTTTTTTGAGCATTATCAAGTTTTTCCACATCGCCCTCGTTTACAAAAAGGCTTTCGCTGACAATGCGTTTTTCCTTTTCCTGTGGTACATAGTAGCAGTCAATAGCGTATTTGCTGCATTCTATGGCAAAATCCAAATCAGCCTGTGAAATTTCGGCATTATTTTGCTTGTTGTAAATTTCGATGATTTTTTCGTAGGGAACAATGCCCCAAAGCTCTGTTAAAGCACGGCAATAGTTTATAATGCTACGGAAATAATTATATTTTTCTTCAAATTCAGGTGTGAAAGTTTTTTTGAATTGCTTTTTAATGTCAGCGGCAATAGAAATTTCGTTGGTTTTATTATCCATACAACCGAAGGAATTGCGTACAACCTGTATGTATTCTATATTTTCTGTGCCATTTACAAAATAAACATCATTTTTCATCACTTCGATTAAATGATTATTCATAGAAATAACGATTTTTTCAAAGGTATCCTTTTCAAAAATGCTGTCATTAATAAAGTCCACCATTTCATTTTTCTTAAATTTGCTATACCCACGGAAATCATATCTTCTGCAAATTTCTGTGAGCTGGGACATATTAAAGTTGTCCAATATATCCTTATAGTTTACTTTTTTTGCTTTAGCCAATTAATGTTTCCTCCCTATTTGTATAAAAAATTGCGAAAATCCTGTGAAATTTAAAATTCGCAAAATAAATTTGACTTTTTTGTCATACAAGCTATTATATCATAAACAGGACTTATATGCAAAAGAATTTTGTCATTTTAAGAGCGTGGATTCATCAATTTCTATGTTTATAAATTTTTGCGGACCTTTTATTTTTTCACCGTGAAAATCACTACCCGCAGTAGTAAAAAGTCCGTATTTTTCTGCCATTTTAAGTAAAGTATCAGTTTCCTCGTGGGTATGAGTAGCATAATAACATTCCATACCGTCAAGACCTAGGCTCACAAGATTTTCTACAAATTTATCAAGCACCTCATAGGAAAGTTTAAGCTGCATAGGATGAGCTAAAACAGCTTTTCCACCTGATGCGTGAATAATATCTATAATTTCAGAGGCAGAATATTTAAAGCGCTCTATCTTCTGAAATTCGGGTACATCAAGGTGCTTTTCAAAGGCCTCCTGAACAGATTTTACATAACCCTTTTTAACCATAACTAAGGCAAAATGAGGACGGGCTATAAGCTCACTTCCGGCAACAGCCTCAACCTCCTTTAAGGAAATCTCAACACCACGGTCCTTTAGATATTTAATAATACGGTATTTTCGCTCATCACGGGATTTTTGCAAAACCTCACAGGCATTTTGCATTACAGGACTATTTATATCAAAATTATACCCTAAAATATGCAGGTGAGATGCCTCTTTTGCACCAAATTCAATACCTGAAATGAGCTTTAAGTCAAATTCATTCTGATGTTCAAAAGCATATTTGGAGCCGTTTATGGTGTCGTGGTCAGTAATAGCAAAAAGCTTTGTCCCTGATTGCTGAGCCTTTCTAATAAGCTCTAAGGGTTCATATTGACCGTCAGAGGCAGTTGTGTGATTATGTAAATCAGCTATCATTTGGTTTTCTCCTTAAAATAGTTTAATAATGTTTTCTCCATTAAGCTCTAAATTATTGCGAAGCTCAGAAATAAGCAAATTAATGTTTTCATCACTGTATTCTATTTGTTTACTCCAGTCTTTAACTGAATTTATGCGGTCGGAGGTGTTGTATGTTTTAGCTTTAAGCCATATCAGAACATCTATACATTCCACAAGCCATAGGTTTATAAGTGAAAAAGTGATTTTAGACTGCAAATCTCCGTCATATAGAGCCTTCATATAATATCTAAAAATAATGTAGGTTAAAAGCTTTTCATAAGCATAGAAGTCTTCACCTAAATATTTGTGAAAAGCATTTTTGTTTTCTTCAATTTCATCAATGCTTTCCTTGATTTTGCTTATTAAAATAGGATAGTTTTCGTCAAAGGGTTCACATTTTTCAAAAAGAGCTAAAAGCTTTTCCATAACCTCTGTTTTTGATAAATCGGGAGTTGCTTTTTCTTCAATTTCGGCAAAAAACTTATTTTGCACGGCTTTTCCAAAATTTATAAGGTTTATAATGCACTCATTAAATTTATCTTTTCTATTTGCAATTAAATTAAAAGCGATGCTTCGGGTTTTTACAATAGAATTTATAAATTCGTCGTCCTCATCCTTGCCGTCATCATAAGCCATAAAATTTAGAGAATCATTATTTTCAAAAAGTAAACCACAAGCCTCTTCACAGCAAAGCCCTATACCCATATCGGTGTAGTTTTCATACCATTCGTAAAAACGGGGATGTTCACGGCAAATATCACAGAGCATATCCTCGCCACAGTTTAAAATAAGTTCACATAGGTTATCCTCATTTAGAAAAGGGCAACGGTCATTTTTAGCTAATTTGAAATAGTAATCCTGTCCATTATAGCCGATGTTCTTATGGAGCTTTTCCGAAAAAGTGCCTTCGATATTATCGTATTTTTCCTTTGTAGTATCGTCAATGTCAATTTCCCAGCCAATACAGCAGTTATCTGTGCATTTTGAGGCTATACATTTAAAATTATCGTAAAAATCAGGTTTAATTGTTATCATATTTTCCCTTTCCTTAACAAGGAGTATTCCGTTTGTGCGGGATTTGGCTGTAAATGCTGTTTAAATATTTTCACTATCTGAATTACTTTCGTTTTCAGTCTTTTCTTCGGTATCTATGATATTAGGGTCTGGCTGCTCAGAATCTTGGGGAATTTCTGCACTTACAACAGTTATGGCTTCCTCCTTAGTTTTTTTATCCTTTTTGAAATGCTTTTTATCAGAGCCTTTATTTATTCTCTTATGTTCTGTAAAAATTTTGAATGAATAGTAAAGATTGAATATTCCCAAAATAAAGCATAGGCAAATAATAAGCTGTACTAAATAAACTGCGTTTAAGCTAAAATTATTAAAATCTAAGTTATTTACACTATTTTGCACTCCTAAAACAGCCACAGTTTTTCCAGAGCTATCCTTTAACGCACTCCAGGCAATAACTGACTTGCCAAGCTCATTTTCAAATAACTTAGTGTTATAGTCGGAATAGATTTTTTCAGTTATAATTTTATCCAATATGCTCTTATAATTCATATAGTATTTTTCATTCATAGCAGAGCCTATATCATTAGTGGGGTAATAGCTTTCCAGCATATTGTAGTATTTTCCGCCCACACCCTTGTAAATGGCGAAAATACGGCTGCAGTTGTTATTTTTTGCAATTTCAATGATAATATTATTGAGTTTTTTAAACTCAGGGGAATTGGTATTTGGGTGATTTCTAACAGCTTCTATCTCCTTTCCATAAGCACTATTTAAAATAGGGGAAACAGAATTTGCCACAGCTAAGGATTTATCAGCTAAAATAGTAATTTCTTTTTCTTTTAATGTAAAAGGCATTGTAAAAGCTATAATAAGGAAAACAAGTGAAATTATTAAAAGTATAAGAGAATATTTTTTTGCTTTAGGTGAGAAGGCAATTTTTTCAATCATAATGTTACACTCCACTCTTAAAATATAGTAAATTAGTAAAAAACGGTATGCCGCTTATAAAGCAGCATACCGCATTAGAGGCGTTTAATTAGTCTTTGTAAGCAATAGCTTCAATTTCAACCAAAGCAGCCTTTGGAAGATTAGCAACTTCAAAAGCAGCTCTTGCAGGACAATCCTTTTCAAAGTATTCAGCATAAACAGCGTTCATTGCAGCAAAATCGCCGATTTTGTCGAGAAGAACAGTTGTTTTGATAACATCATTCATAGAGTATCCTTCGGATTCCAAAATAGCTTTAATATTTTCAAGAGATTGCTTTGTTTGAGCAGCAATATCTTCTCCTGCAAAATTTCCTGTTGTTACATCAATAGGAAGCTGACCGGAAACAAAAATAAATTTATCAGCCTTAATAGCTTGAGAATAAGGACCTATTGCAGCAGGTGCTTTTGGTGAATTTACAACTTTTTTCATGGTTATCAAATCCTTCTTTCATTAAAATAAGTTCATTACTAATTTATCATTAAATATAAATTATGTCAAGGAATATAGTATTAATTTTTACCTTTTAAAGAATTCATAAGGTTTACCATATTGGTTTTATCAAAGGCATTGTGATTTGCAGCTTCCATGTTTTCGTCATGAATTTCAATAAGCTCAGAGCGGACAATGTTATATTCCTTTGGGGCATCAATGGCTATTTTAACCGTATTTACGCCAACTTTAATTACACGAACGGTAATATCATTGCCTATTTGAAAGGACTCTCCGTTTTTTCTGGTTATAACTAGCAATTTATGTCCCCCCTTATGAATTTTCAGACATTATAGGATGCTTAACTTCATAGTCATCATTGTTACAAATAATCTGCATACATTTTTTGTTTTTTTCATTTACAGCAATAGGACTTTTGAGATTTACAGTAGATTTTGTGTAGTCCTCCTTAATAACGCTTATAAGTAAATACTTTAAATCATTCTTTTCAGCATCTATTATTTTTAAGCAGTCTTCTTCAAAAATAGGACTATAATCTGCCACTATTGCGCTGGAGTCAAAGACGATAAAACATAAATTAGGTGTATTTACTGATTGCAGCCAATATATATTTTCAAGAGCTTCCTCTGATATTAAGACAAATTCGTGTTCTTCCTCAAAAGCGTATAGACCATTTGGAAATAAAAGAATTTCATTTTCATTAAATTCTATTTCTCCAAAATCTCTTGTAATTATTTTTTTCATAGAAACCTCCTGATTTTAAAATGGTTCTAAGCCTTTTCGTCAATAGGTGTGTAGTTAGGGTCAGCACTCGGAGGGACATATATAGGACCGCCAGTATAAGTAATATCTATTGATGGATATTCCTCAACAGTTATTTTGAAGCTTCCAGGGATATATTTGTATTTATTTTTTTCTATTTCCCAGTTAGCACGAAGCTTTTCAGGCTTATAGGAAATATCTAAATTGCCGCCTTTCCAGGATATATCTGGTTTTTCGCCGGGAATAAATGCCATAATGGTTTCTACTGTTTTACCGGAGAAGTTTTGGAAGGCTAACTGAGATATTATTTTGTCATTTCCATTTACGAAGGCGTTTGCCATTTGGTTTCCCTCGGAAACTATTCTGGAAACCCCTTTCTGTTGCCCTTCTTTTCCTTTTTGTGCGTAATCCTTGCTTAAATCCACATTATTCTTAAAGCCGTAATATTTTCTGCAATTATATGAATTCATCTGCATTTTAATTTGTTCGCTTTTCATTTCAAGTCCGCCCTGCTCCCTGGTAGGGTGAGCTTGTGCCTTTGCAGGTTTATTAAGCTCAAAGGAAGCGGGAGTAATGTCATATTTAAGACTTATAGGTGTGGTTTTAATAGTCAACAGCTGCTCCATAAATTAATTCTCCTTTCATTTAATTTTATATATATTAGTGCATAAAGTCAAAAATTGATTGTTGAAGAAGTCTTGTGCCCATACTCAAGGTGGATTTATAGATGTATTCATAGGATTTCATTTCTGTAATTACTTCAGCAGGGTTCACGGATTCTGCGGCATTTTGAGCTTTTTTAAGTCCTAAAATATTATCGTCAAAACGCTTAATATTAAAATCCATAAAGTTGCATCTATCACCAAGCTTTGAAACATCCAGCATCAGGTTTGATTGTGCATCCTTTAGCTTTTCCAGAAGCTTGCCTGCTTCTTCAGCGTTATACTCAGGTTCTGTTTCAGGGTCAAGTAAATCAGCTATCTTGTTAAATAATGAATATATATTTTTAGGATATCCATCCTTATCTGTTCCGTATCCCAAAGCATCAATGCCGGAGTTTGAAATTTGAGTAGCAGAAGCAGGGTCTATATTTCCGTTACCATCAATTTTAAGTCCTAATCCTAAGTCCATATAAATTACATTGTTTTTAGGGAAAGCATCACGGTCATTTGTTCCGTCAATGTTTAATCCGTTAAATTTAATACCGTCTTTATCAACAGAAAAAGGAGGTTCAGAGTTATTAGAGCCACCTAATACATATCTTCCTGCATAGTCGGTGTTGGCAACCTTTAAAACCTCATCGGCAAAGGTGCGAATTTGGTGAGCAGTTATTGTTCTTCCAGAATCACCTGAGGGGTCATTCATACCGTAAACAAGTTTTTCGTAAACATCGTGTGCTATGTCGTTAATAGTCATAAGGGATGTTTCTGCGGATTCCAAAAATCCCTTTATTTCCTCGGCATTTGACTTATATACTGTATTTCTTGCAAGGTCATCTCTAATTGTAAGAGCCTGAGTTGAGCTTACTACATCTTCGCTGGTTCTTTCAAATTTTCTGAAAGTTTCGTTTTTCTGCATTAAGCGGTCCAGGTGAGAAAGACTGTTATGATAGTTGTTTACATATCTGTTTCTCATCATTCTTTGGCTTATTCTCATTATAGTTCACTCCCATTTGTATACTTTTATGTTAATTTAGTTATCTTCCTACTATTCCCATATTGTTAATGATGGTATCTAATGCCTGGTCAAGCACAGTTACAAATCTTGAAGCTGCATTAAAGGCCTTTTGATACATCATCATATTTGTACCCTCATCGTTAAGGTCCACAGAGCTTACACTCAAGCGATTATCATCTACTTGGCTTGATACCATACCCCTGTTTTTAGCAAGTCCTGCATGGAAGCTAACATCCTGACCTAATTTACCTGTGTAATATTTGATATATTCTTTAAAAGTACCTTGAAATTCATTTGTGCCATTTGGACGAGCAAAATCAAGCTTGTCATCAAATACCTTAATCATAGCTAAAATATTGTTGTTGAAGGAGTCACCAGCATCGGGGTTAAGACCGGATTGAAGTCCTCCCAGAGGATCTGCTATCCAATCGGGGTTTACTCTGATGTTAGCAGCAGAATGTGGCTCTTTATCAGGATCAAATGTGAAAAGCTCCATCGCTCCAGGTACGGATACTTTATTTGCGTTATTAAATGCATCAGCAAAGGTTCTTGCAAAGGAGTTTATAACCTCCATATAGTATGGAAGACCTTGGAAGGTATTGTTTTCTCCTTGTGCAGTATCAGCATAATCACCCTTACCTGTAAGAATTTGCATATAGCCCTTTAATTCTCCGGCCTCAAGACAATTATTTGCTACTACATCGAGGTCATTTGCAGCCGTGCCGTCGGTTTTCTTTCCTGTAAAGGTAATCTTAAATTCTGTGCTAAAATCAATGGGCTGACCCTCAGCAGGAGTAATTGTAAATTCACCAGCTTCAAATTTATCAATTAATGAAACATCTCCCATTGTAACATTTACAGTGCCGTCATCCTGTGGTTTTACTTCAATATTTACAAGGCTTGATAATTCATCAAGGAGAGCGTTTCTATCATCTAACAGCTCATTAGGGCCGTATTTTTCATTAATTCTTGGGCCTAATGTGGAATGAGAGCCAAGGCTTATAGCTACATATTCATCTCTGATATCTCTGTTAAGGCTTGCGATTTTTTTAAGTATGTCATTAGCCTTAGCCACCTGATTATCAAGCTCGTATTTTTGCTTTTGCTGAGTTTTAGCAAGGTCTTTAGCATAGGTATTAAAAATAAATGTAAGCTCCTTGCTCTTGCTCACTAAAATATTTGCAAATTCAGGTCTGTCGGCATCCTTAGAAAACTTTTGGAGCTGTACAAACATCTCATCTAAGTTTTCGGTAAAATGCTTAGAGGTTACCTCATCGAAAACATCTTCAATTTGTGAAAGTCCACCTGCCATGGTGTCAAGCTTTGAAAATTCCTGATATTCCATTCTAAAGTGATTATCGAGGAATGGGTCCCTTACCTGTCCTATACCTGAAATACCCACGCCCTGTCCTGCTACGGATTTAACACCTGTGGAGTATCTGTATCCTGAGCAATAGGGGTAAACGGAATATACATCAACACGCTGTCTGGTGTAATTGGGGTTTTCTGCGTTTGCAACATTATGACCTGTTATATCAAGGCCTTTTTGTGAAGCCATAATAGCTTTTCTACCTGTTTCAAATCCTAAAAAAGTAGGTCTCATATAATAAATTCCTCCAAATAGGTTAGTTTAGTCTATTTTATATTCTTTCATTTTTGAAAGTGTGTTTAGTTTTATCGTTTTCGTTTTTCTGAATAGTACCGTCCTGATTATAAACTACGGGTTTTGGGGGCGGTGTAAATGCCTTTATGGCAAGTTCTGTATCTCTTATTCTTATTTCTGTTAAATTTCTGGAAATACCATTGGTTTCCTTGAGCTTTCTGAGGGCATTGCTCAGCTGATTGAAGGTGTTATCAAGACGCTGCTTTTCATCAGAAGGCCTTATTCTTGGAAGAATTTGTGACATTGTCATACCGCGAAATCCCATTGCGGATACAAGGGCAATTCTCTCTCTTTCGAGGTAAGTCAGGATTTTAAGCAGCTCTTCCTCCTGATCTGTTATAGCCTTTAATTTTTCTATATCGTTTTGATAAAGAGCCTCCACTTTTATAAGCTCTAAGTCTATTAGCTTGTTGTAATTTTCAAGCTGACTTTCCAAATTACCTGCCAGTTGTCCGAAAGGGTTCATTTTCTCACTCCCTGCATTATATATAGTATAGCGGATGAATTTTTAAATTTTTATGCCCTCTCCCGAGAGTATGGAGGCAGCAATTTTTTCGGAAGGTATATTATAAGTGCCATTTTTTACACTTTCTTTAATTTGTGCAAGTCTGTCTGCGTTACATTCCTTGTTCATATCATTCATTACAGTTTTCTTTGCATCGGATAAGGAATAATTTTTTTGGCCTTGTTTTGAGGAAATTTCCACAATATCCTGATTTAAAGAAGCAGAATAGCTATTCACCTTTGCTTTAGGAATGTTTAATTTAGCTTGATTAATTTGATTTAGTTTTAAAATATTATTAATTTCAATTCTCATATATAACACCTCATATTATATATCGGAATAATAATTAAAAACTTTAGAAAAAAACACGCAATTAGCTTACAAAAATATCGCTTTATTTTCGTGCGTATTTAGGCAATATTACAATTATAAATATAATTATTTTACAGCAAATAAAGTATGTTACATTTATATAACATAAATTTACAATTTTTTATGATTATTTATGATATTTAACATAGATATATATAAATATTTGAGAGTTGGTGAAAGTTTTAAGGTGGTTCTTTGAAAAAAATATAGCTAAAATTTTCAATAAAACTTGACAAAATCAGCATATTAATTTATCATTAAATGATAGATAAGTATATATTTTTTTATAATATTTCTATTTTGCTAATATGCTCACAATATGTAAATTTATGTTAATTACGATAGGAGGAAGACAGTATATGTGGTTTTTAAATGATCCTCAGATTAATTTAATGGCAAAATCCCTTGATGCACTTTGGCTCAAGCAAAGAGTAATTTCTGATAATATTACAAATAAGGATACACCGTTTTATAAGGCTAAGTATGTAGAATTTGCCGAAACATTGGAAAAGGAAAAGAAAAAAGGTACAGAAAGAAATAAAAAAGCGGAAAATGAAGATATAGTTTTGGCACAGGTAAAAGTTAAAAACGAAACTTCCCTAAGAGCTGACCAAAATAATGTCAATTTGGATAAGGAACTTTTGGAGATGGATAGAACATCTCTCCAGTACGAATATATAACCAGACAATTAAGCAGCAATTTTGCAGTTATGAATACTGTAATCAAGGGCGGAAGATAAGGGGGAAATTAGATTATGTCATTTTTAAATTCACTTAATATAGCAGGTTCAGGTCTCACCGCACAACGCTTCAGAATGGATGTTATTTCACAAAATATGGCGAATGTAGATACCACCAGAACTGCTGATGGCACACCTTATAGAAGAAAACAAGTGATTTTTCAGGAAAAAGGCCCCCAAACCTTTAAAAATGTTTTAGGCCAGGAGGTATCAAGGGTTCCAGGAGGAGGAGTAAGGGTTAAAAAGATGATAGAGGATGACGCACCTTTAATTCCAAAATATGACCCAACTCACCCCGATGCCAACGAGGACGGATATGTTATGATGCCGAATGTGGATACTCTGCGTGAAATGATAGATATGATGTCAGCTACATCCAGCTATCAGGCAAATATTAACGCATTAAATGCTGTCAAAAAAATGGCAAATGACGCCTTACAAATAGGAAGGTAAAATTAGTTATTTATGTTAGGTAATAAAAAATATATATTAGTATAAAATCATAGATTTGTAATATTTTGGTAATTGTTTTTAAAATAACAGCTAAAATAAGAAAGGTGGAAATTAAATATGTATATAGTGCCATTACAAAGACTTAAAACAGCGGCTCAAATAAAAGCTGAGCAAAATATCACAGAAACTCCTAAGGAAAATTTAACAGTTCCTTTTAAAGACATTTTTGAGGGAGCTATAAATAATGTTAAAGAAACCGATGCGGTTAAAAAGCAGGATACAATTAACCTTGCTTTGGGAAATGCCGATGATCTTCATAATATAATGATTAATATGAATAAAGCTACTATGGCAATAAATTTTGCTGTGGAAATTAGAAATAAGGCTTTGGACGCATATAATGAAATTATGAGAATGGGTATATAATCCTTAAATTTTCAAAGGGAGGCAGAGCTGGATTTTAAAATTAATTCAGCTTTAAAAAATAAGTGGAACAGTTAAAAAAAATATGGGAAAAGATTAAAGAATTTTGGTCTAATCTTTCTAAGAAAAACAGATTTATATTAGTTGGCGGTGTAGCGGGAATTTTTATGGTTTCTCTGTTTTTGGCTATACTTTTAAACAGAGTGGATTATACTGTGCTGTACAGCGGACTTAGTAGTGAGGAAACTGCCGTAATTTATGGAAAGCTCAAGGAAAATGGCGAAAATGTCAAAATGCAAGATAATGAGATTATGGTTCCTAAGGAAAGAGCTGCCGATTTACAAATGCAGATGGCAATAGAGGGATATCCAAAAACAGGTCTTAACTATGGCTACCTTACAGATAATATTGACTTTATGTCAACGGATTATGAAAAGCAAACATACGCTAAAATTATGCTCCAGGAAAATATAGTTACATCAATTAAAACCATAGGCAGCATAAGAAATGCCTATGTAATTATCAATTTGCCCACACAGGATGATTTTGTTTTGCAGGAAAATAGACTGGATGCTTCAGCTTCAATTATGCTTGACCCTGTGCCAGGAGAAATTATCACTCCTTCACAGATAAAGGGCATTTTAGAGCTGACAGCAAAATCAGTCCCAGGGCTTAGAACTGAAAATATTTCCATTGTGGACAGCAACGGAAAATATCTTGAATATGATGAAAGTGCTTTATCCAGCGAAAACGACAAGGAGAGAGATAAATATAAGCTTCGTCTTGATCTTCAAAGACAGCTTGACGCAATGCTTGTTGGAAAGGTAAGAACACCCTTAGAGCAGGTTTATGGCAAGAAAAATGTTGCAGTAAGTGCTAGCGTTCAGCTCGATTACGATATCAGAAGGAGTGAGAGCCAAAACTACACTCCATCCACCACCGACACTCTTACAGGCAACGAAAAAGGTATGACCACTCACGAGGAAGAAAAGCAGGTTACAAACCAAACAAGCTTAGCACAGGGAATACCTGGAGAAAACGAAAATGCAGATATACCTGAATACCCTGATAATCAGGCGGACAGAGAAACAATTATAAGCAAGGATAAGAGTATCGATTATGCAGTTAACTCCTTACTTGAGCAGTATGAAAAGGACGGATATGCAGTTACTGAAATGACAGTAGCTGTGCTTATTAATAAGGAGGATATGCCTGAAAAGGAAACACAAAATCTTATTAATATAGTGGCAAAGGCGGCAGGAGTTGACACAGACGATGTAAGCGTTATGGGAATTAAATTCATCGATGATGAAATTGACCCAGCTATTGAGGAAATGAAGCAGGTTACATATCTTTCACTTATCGGTGCTGGAGTTCTTCTCATTTTGGTTATCCTGGGCGTTATTATTGCATCTTTTGCGAGAAAGAGAAAAGCTAAGAAGGAACAAAAAGAACTTGAGGAGGAGCTTAGTGCACTTCAAAAGGCAAGAGAGGAAAACGCTCAAAATCAGTTTGGAAGAATTATTAACGATGAGGATGATGAAGAGGGCGAGGAGAACGAGGAAGATACAAATCTTCAGCCTCTTGATATTGTGGAAACTAAGGAAATCCAGCTTAAAAAGGAAATCAAGGATTTCACTACATCAAATCCGGAAATTGTTGCACAGTTACTTAGAATATGGCTTAAAGGGGAAGATGAATAATGGCTGCAGGAGGAACAAGTATGCCATCAGCTCAAAAGGCTGCGGCAGTTATAGTTTCAATGGGCGCGGAGGACGCATCTCAAATTTACAGATATCTTCGTGAAGAAGAAATAGAAATGATAACCTATGAAATAGCTAAAATGGGTCAAATAAGCCCTGATGAAACAGAAGAAATTTTAAATGATTTTTATCAGCTTTGCTTGACCCAAAAGGTTATGACAGAGGGTGGAACAGAATATGCCAGAAATGTTTTAGAAAAGGCATTTGGAACTCAAATGGCTCAAACCTTGATGGAAAGGATAGGTAAATCTCTTCGCACAAAGGCCTTTGAGTTTATCAGAAAGGCCGACTACAAAAACCTTTTGGCGATTATTCAAAACGAGCATCCACAGACAATAGCACTTATATTATCCTATGCCCGTTCTGACCAAGCCTCTACTGTAATTGCGGAGCTTCCTAAGGAAAAACGCATAGATGTAGTTGAAAGAATTGCTAGAATGGACAGAACCTCACCTGAGGTTATAAAAAATGTGGAAAGAATTTTGGAGAGAAAGTTTGCCGCTATTGTAAGCGTAGATTTTACAGATATCGGCGGTATAAATTACATTGCTGATGTTCTTAACCATATTGACAGAGGCTCTGAAAAATATATCTTTGATGAGCTTGCTAAAAAGGACCCGAAGCTTGCCGACGAAATCAGAAAGAGAATGTTCGTATTCGAGGATATCGTCAGCCTCGACGACAAGGACATTCAAAGATTCCTCAGAGAAGTGGACAGCAAGGATTTGGTTATTGCAATCAAGGGTTCAAACAAAGAGGTTGTGGATGCTATTATGCGCAACCAATCCAAGAGAATGCAGGAAACTATTGCATCAGAGCTGGAATACCTGCATAATGTAAGAATGAGAGATGTTGAAGAATCACAGCAGAGAATTGTTGCGATTATAAGAAAGCTGGAAGAGGACGGAGAAATTGTGATTTCCAAGGGTGGAAAGGATGAGGTAATTGCCTAGTCTTATCAAGGGAGCCAACCTTGTTTGGAAGGACAGCGTAACAATTAAATCTTCTATCTCGCAAAAGGATATTACACAATCAGATAAAGCTAAGGACAGCGAACTGGAAAAACAGCTTCAGGAAAAGGAAAAACAGCAAATAATTGCTTTGGAAGCGAGAATAGCCAGAAAATATGAGGAAGAATATCGAAAAAAAGAAGAAGGTTTGACTGCCAGATACAGACTTTTGGGGGAACAGCAGACTAAAGATAATCAAAAAATTGCTTTGGATGCTAAAGCTGCCGCAGATTCTATGATAGAGGAAGCAGAAAGCAGGGCGGCAGAAATTTTGCAAAGTGCTCAAAATGATTATGACAGCGAAATGGCAAAGGCTCACGAGCAGGGCTATAATGACGGTATGGAAATTGCCAAGGGCGAATTTCTCAAAATGATGACACAGCTTAAAAATGCGATTGACGGAATAACAAGTATGCAGGAGCATATTTTAAGCACATCACAGGAGGAGATTGCAGATATAGCGGTTTCTGTTGTGAGAAAAATTATGTCTATGGATATAAGCCGAAGCGATGAAGTGCTAATATCTATGATTATTGAGCAAATGCACTCTTTTAAGAATTATCACAAGGTCAGAATATACCTTTCGGGATATGATATTCACGCTGATGTTTTGGCGGATGCTCTTATCGAAAATAAGCTATTGGAGAGCAGAGATTGCTTAACCTTGCAGGATATAGAGGAAGCCCCTGAGGGAACCTGCGTAATAGAAACCGAAACACAGATGGAAGATATAAGCATAAGCGAACAGCTTGAAAATCTCATAAAAAATGTCAGAAACATAAAAGTCGATGAGCAAAATGAATATGACGATGAATATGATGACTATTATGATGAAAGCTATAACGAAATAAATTAAGTTTAAGTAAAAGGAGTGGCGAGGTTGTCATTAAATACATATAAAAAGGCGCTTAGAGGTAATCTTGCCACCTCTATGGGGAAAATAGATAAAATCATAGGAATGATGATAGAATCCACAGGACCTAAAGCCAGTATTGGTGATGTATGTAAGATTTACCCCAACATAAGCGCCAGATATCAGGGGAAGGGCGCATTAGCAGAGGTAGTAGGCTTTAAGGAGGACAAGGTTTTACTTATGCCCTATGATGACAGCGACGGAATAGGCCCTGGAAATATAGTGGAGTCCACAGGGCAAAAGCTTATGATAAAGGTAAGCGATGAGCTAATAGGAAGAATTGTTGATGGTGCGGCAAATCCTATAGATGGATATAGGCCCCTTAAAAATTTTGAATATTACCCTATAAACGGAAAGCCTACAAACCCCTTAACTCGACCTATGATAACAGAAAAAATGAGCCTTGGAGTAAAAACCATAGACGGCCTTTTAACCTTCGGCAAGGGGCAGAGAATGGGAATATTTGCGGGAAGTGGTGTGGGTAAGAGTACCCTTATGGGTATGATTGCCCGAAATGTAAGTGCAGATGTAAATGTAATTGCCCTGGTGGGAGAAAGAGGACGAGAGGTTAGAGAATTTATACAAAAGGACTTAGGCGAAGAAGGAATGAAACGCTCAATCTTAGTTGTTGCTACCTCTGACCAGCCGGCTATGATGAGAAGTAAATGTGCCTTAGTTGCCACAGCTATCGCAGAGTATTTTAAGGATAAAGGCAAGGATGTACTTTTAATGATGGACTCCTTAACCAGATTTGCTATGGCTCAAAGAGAAATTGGTCTTGCCATAGGGGAGCCACCTGTTTCAAGAGGCTATACGCCGTCCATTTATACAGCAATGCCTAAGTTATTAGAGCGAAGTGGAAAATTTGATAGCGGCTCTATAACGGGACTTTACACAGTTTTGGTAGAAGGCGACGATATGAATGAGCCTATCGCTGATACCGTAAGAGGTATTATAGACGGACATATTGTTTTGTCCCGTGAGGTGGCTATGAGAAACCATTATCCTGCCATTGATGTACAGGCAAGTGTAAGCCGTCTTATGCAGGCAATCACAGATGCAAGACAATATGAGCTGGCGGGGAAAATGCGCAATGTTATGGCTACATACTATTCAAACTACGATTTAATTACAATTGGAGCTTATAAAAAGGGAAGTAATCCTAAAATTGATGACGCCATAGACAGAATGGAAAAGATAAATAAATTTTTATGTCAGGGCATTAACGAAAGCTTTACCTTTGATGAAACCCTGGCATTAATGGAGGAAGCAATGAGTTAGGAGGAGCTTTATGAAGAAATTTGAATTTTCTCTCTCAAAGCTTATGGAGGTAAAGGACCAGCAGCTTTCTCAGGAAAAAGAAAAATTAGGGGAGTACAGAAGAAAGCTCTCCGAAATAGAAAAAGAACTGGCTGAAAATATACAAAAGCAAAAGGACACCAATGATTTTTATGTTACCCAAATGGCAAGGGGCGGACTTACTGTGCCCCAAATTCAAACCGCGAAAAATTACATCGAAAGATTAAAAGATGAGGCAGAGGAGCTTTTACAGGATATAGAGGATGCTAAGCAGGATGTGGAAATGCAAGTACAGCTTGTGGTTTCCATAACAAAGGACATAAAAATTATGGAAAAGCTCAAAGATAAAAAACAAAGCGAATATAATAAACTTCTCCAAAAGGATCAGGAGCAGTTTATTGAGGAATTTGTAAACACATCCAAGCAAATGAAAAGGGTTAATGAGGAGTAAAATCCTTATTATATAATTTTAATTTTAAAGGAGGTGAAATTTATGAATGAGATGAATAACATTATCTTAAATATTAAGGGTAATGTTCAAGCTAAAGCTCCTAAATCAGCTAATAAAGCTGCAAAGCCTGATATTAAAGAAAAATTTGAGGCAATATTAAAGCAAAAAGCGAATTTAGGCGAGGAAATTAATGAATCTGATTTAAACCGTGAGCTTTCCAAATTAGCTGACAAAATCATTAAGGATGAAAAAATAAAAAAATCCAAAGTTCCTGATGATATAACCCAGCTTATGAAGGAAATTTTAACAGGAATAAATATGCCTGTGGAAATAAGCGAGGATTTTAAAAATTTATTGAATATTTCCAATGTCAGCAATGAAATAGTTTCCTTGGAGGGCGAAAATTTAATTGAGGCTTTAACAGGGTCAGAAATTCATAAGACTGTAAGCGATAATATGGATTTATTAAATCAGGCTAAGGCTTATGAAACCATGGAGGAGCAAAAAAATGCAGTCGAATTCATAAATTCAAAAGAAACAACGGTGGAGAACAAAGCTGAGAATTCGGTGTCGGTTCAGAATACTTACGCTGAAAATGTAAGAGAAAAACCTTTGTCAGAAGATTTGAATTTAAGTAAAGACAGCAGCTTAGAAAAAATTGTATCAGCTAATGAAAACCTTGTAAAAGAAGAAATAAAGATTTCAGATAAAAAGGTAAATTTTGTAGAAAGTATTAAAGCTAAAGCGAAGGAAGAACCACAGCTAAAGCCTATTGAAAATACAGCTGTTGAAGAAAAATCCCAGACTTCTACTTTAAAAAATGAATCTTTTAAGCTTACCAAAGACTTAAATAAGGAAAAATCCGAAGAAAAGGAAAAAATCATTGTAAAAAATGAATTTTCCACAGACTTTATTGTCAGTACAGAGCAAAAGCTAAAGGCTATTGAATTACCTAAGGAAGAAGCTTTAACAGCTATGGAAAGCCAGATGGTTAAAAATGCTGATATAACAGAGCAAATTCTCAAAAATGTTAGCCTTAAAATGCCAAAGGGTGCAAATGTTTTTGAAATGCAGCTTAATCCTGAATTTTTAGGCAGAGTTACAGTTAAAATGCAAATTGAAAACGGCAGAGCAATTTTGGAATTTGCAGCTCAAACTCACAAGGGAGAAATAGCACTTCGTGAAAATCTCACACAGCTCCAAACAGCCTTAAAAGAGCAAAACATAGAGGTTGACAGAATGAATGTAACCTATGATTCCACAGGGGATACAGCCTCACGCTTTAATCAAAATAGCGGAGAATTTGTATTCCAGCAAAATCGTAATCACAATCAAAATCAACATAATCAGGGTGGACAAAGGGCAAATATGGTTCTTAGAGAAACCGATGATGAGAGCATTAGCGTTGTGGATGAAGATTTCATTAGATTACAGCAGATGTCAATGATGAATTACAGAGTATAAGGAGGCTTAGGATATGGATGGTATTGGAAAATCAGGAGGATACAGAGATACTGCCATAGGTAATGATTACGCCAAGGATTTAGCTAATAAAAGAGGCAAAGAGGGCGTAGAAATGGCGGACTTTTTTAAGTTATTCGCAGCCCAAATGCAAAATCAGGATTTTATGAATCCTATGGATAACTCTCAGTTTTTAACTCAAATGGCACAGTTCCAGTCAATGCAGGCTATGCAAACCTTAGCAGCTCAAATGAATAACACCTATGCTATAAGTATGATAGGAAAATCCGTAGTTTGTGCTGATTATGCAAAGGACGGAACACTTCAGGTTACAGAGGGAGTAGTGGACGGAGTTTCTCTTACAGGTGGTCAAATAAGACTTTCTCTAAAGGGCCACGAGGGAAAAACCTTTACTATGAAAAATATTATGGAGGTAAGAGGCGGTGAGGCTAAAAAACCTGCTGATAAGCCAGAGGAAATAAAGCCTGACGAAAAGCCTCAAGCTGATTTAGACCTTATAGAAAAGCCTGATACACCAAGAGAGGATTAGTGCATAAAAGCTATAAGAAATAAAATTTGGCGAAAGGGTAATGCAGATAATGTCAAATTTGAATTTATATAATTTAAACATTTCCACAGGGAAACCGTTAAATAATACAGCCTCCGTCAAAAAAGAAAATTCCCCTGTAAATAAAGAGGGACAGAGCTTTGACAGCGTATTTAAAGCTAAAATTGCTCAAAGCGGTATTAACTTTACAAAACACGCCACAAGCAGAATTGACGAAAGAGGTATTGATGTTTCCGAGGATAAGCTAAAACGCATAAACAGAGGTATGGAGCTTGCTAGAGAAAAGGGTTTAGAGGATGTTTTAGTTTTGGTGGACAAAACAGCATTTATTGTAAATGCGAAAAATTCCACGGTAATAACAACGATGGGATATGCTGATAAATCAGAAAATGTATTTACAAATATACAAGGTACAGTTATAATTTAATTACAGTAAAATTAGTTCATTGCTGGACCTTTCGAGGAAGCAAGGATTTTTGACTGATAGATAAAATCCATGAACTAAAAGCAGGAAAGGAAGATAATTATGGTAAGATCTATGTATTCAGGTGTATCGGGACTTCGTACACATCAAACAAGAATGGACGTTATTGGTAACAATATAGCCAATGTTAATACATACGGCTTTAAGGCAAGCCGTGCTACCTTTAGAGATATTTACTATCAGACACTTCAAGGGGCAACAGCACCGGGGGAAAATAATAGAAATGGTGGTACTTCACCTAATCAGGTAGGCTATGGTGTGGCTCTTAATACAATAGATAAGCAAATGAGCCAGTCAGGCTTTGCGTTTACAGATAACAGCTTGGATGTTGCTATTGATGGCGAGGGCTTTATTATGCTTGAAAGTGCTAGTGGCGAAAAATTCTACACCAGAGCAGGTATTCTTGATATAGATGCCAATGGTAACTTAGTTGACGGAAACGGTAACTTTGTTTTGGGTAATAATTCAGAGATTAATATAGATGGAGCTGGAACTATCACAACTGCTCCCGATGATATGATTCTAAATTCAGGTACCGCAGAAAAAGGAAAAATTAATATACTTAATGGTATTACTTGTAATCCTGCAGTTACAGTAGGTGATTTTAAGTCCATTACAATCAGTAAAACAGGTGAAATTATCGGAAATATCAAAAAAGAAATTGCTCAAGGACCTCCAGCTGTATTCGCAGAAGGCATTGTAAAACTTGGCAGAATTTCCACAGCTGTTTTTGATAACCCAAAGGCACTTAACGAGGCAGGAAGCAACTACTTTACAAAATCTATTAACTCAGGAGAAGCAAGGGCAGTTATTCCAGGACTTGCAGCAGGTGGTGCTATCGTATCAGGAGCTTTGGAGCTTTCCAATGTAGACCTTTCTAAGGAATTTTCCGATATGATTACAACACAAAGAGGATTCCAAGCAAACTCCAGAATTATTACTGTTTCCGACCAAATGTTGGAGGAACTTGTAAATCTAAAGAGATAATTTAAACTAAAAGGGCAGGGGCTGTCCTTTTAGGGCAGTCCTCCTCTCTTATATTTTGTTAGGAGAAAAGGGGAAAAATATGATTACTTTGACAAAGCTAAACAAACAGGAATTTATATTAAATGCCGACTTAATCGAAACAATAGAGGAAACCCCCGATACAACTATAAAGCTTACTAATGGAAAACTTTACATTGTACTTGAAAGTGCAGACGAAGTGGTGAGCAAAGCAATGACATATTATCGCCAGATTTATTCTAGGTAACGAAAAAAGACAGGCCTTTTTGCGACTTTTAAAAGGCAAAGGAGGAATTTTAATTGGATATATCTAATATTTTGGGACTTTTATTAGGTTTTGGACTTATCGTTTTCGGTATTATCGGAGGCGGTGGCAAGATAGGATGGTTTATTGATATTGCATCAATGGCTATTACTGTAGGTGGTACTTTTGCGGGACTTATTATTTCATTCCCCTTAAGCACATGGGCAAGAATACCGGGGCATCTTAAATTATTGCTTTTCCCACCTAAAAACAATCCTCTTATATATATCGAAAAAATTACCGAGCTTGCTCAGGAAGCCAGAAAAAAGGGTCTTTTGGCTTTGGAAGAAAAAGCTGGAGAAAGCGGAGACCAGTTCTTACGCGACAGTATAATGCTTATTGTTGATGGTATGGAGCCTGCAAAGGTTAAGCAGATAATGGATTCACAACTTGATAACCTAACAGAAAGACATATGGCTGACATAAGCTTTTATGAAAAGGGTGCGGCATTTGGACCGGCTTTTGGTATGCTTGGTACATTGGTCGGACTTATTAATATGCTTTACACAATGGATGAAAACCCTGACGGACTTGCAATGGGTATGGCGGTTGCCCTTATTACAACATTCTATGGCTCTATGCTGGCAAACCTTATATTCCAGCCTATTGCCAATAAGCTCACAGTTCGTCATAACGATGAAATGCTCTGTAAAATGATTGTTTATGAAGGAGTTATTTCTATACAAGCCGGAGAAAATCCAAGACATATTGAAGATAAGCTTCTTAACTTCTTGCCCGAAAAGAAACGCGCAAAGGTAAAGGACAAGGGTAAAGCAGAGGAATAAAGTGGTGTCTTTGTTCTTTTTATCCAATATTCTTTTTAAAATATAACTACTTATTAATAAAATACTAAAAATAGCAAAAAAATATAATATAACTTTGTAAAATATATAGCAAAAATCTTAATTTAATGATATAATTACAAATAGAGCTTTTTAAAAGGGGGAGTGAGAATATATGAAGAAAAGAGAAGGCAGCAAAACCGACCCTAATGCGTGGCTTAATACCTACGCCGATATGGTTACATTGCTTCTTACATTCTTTGTTTTGCTTTATGCCCAGTCTTCTCCAGATACCGAGAGAATGCAGCTTATTATAAATGCTTTCACTAAATTGGGAACTACCGATAAAAGCCTTATCATAAATATGGATAGAGGGGAAAAGGGAGATTTAGTACCTGAAAATGACACAGGAGGAGAAAGCCCTGAGCTTTCAATGGAGCTTCCCTTTATGTTTAGTGATGTAGAGGATTATTTAGCTGATATTATAAAAAACGAATCATCCAGCTCCTTTGATATAAATACTGATGAAGAAATTTATATCGAAAGCCGTGATGGTGTGGTATTTATGAGATTTAGCGATAGTGTTATTTTTGGACCTGACAGTTATGATTTAACACCTGCCGGTAAGGAAATACTTTCTTATATTGGCGCTGGTTTAAAGGCTGTTGAGGGACAGATTGAAACTATAAGAATAAATGGTCATACAGCTTCAGTACCCACTATTAAGGATAATGCACCTCATCATAGAGAGCTTTCATATAGAAGAGCCCTAAGCGTTTTAGAGCTTTTTGAAAATGCATGTGATATAAAGCCTGAGCTTATGGTTCCTACAGGCTGGGGTGCTTATAAGCCAATAGCTCCTAATGACACAGAAGAAAACAGAAAGAAAAACAGAAGGGTTGAGCTTCTTATTATAGAAAAGAAGGACGAAGATCCTGATAACAAGCTTGCTGATATGATTGATTTGTATTTTGCAAGTTCAGATTTTGCTGATAAAGACAGCAGCACTTAAAAGCTTCAGCTGAATGTGCTGAATTTTTTAAGAAAGGGGAGAGTTTATGGCCGGTGGGGATATATTATCACAGAGTCAAATAGATGCTCTCCTTAGCGGACTTACCAGCGGTGAAGTTAAAATTGATGAAGTTTCTAATAATGAAAAGAAAATAAAGGACTATGACTTCAGAACGCCTAAAAAGTTTACTAAGGAAAAACTCAAAACGATAAGCAGTATTTATGAAACCTTTGCAAGACTTTGTTCCTCTTATTTAACAGGTATTTTAAGAATGTTTACAAAGGTAACCATTCTTCAAATAGAAGAACAAAGATACTACGAGTTTAATAATGCGCTTCCGGACTCTGTTTATATGGGAATTGTTGACCTAAAGCCTAAAGACAAGGATATTACTGAAAGTCAGATAATGATTGAAGTATCAAAAGACGCATGTTTTTTAATTATCGACCGATTATTAGGAGGCAGCGGGGAAACCTTAATTGCGGATTCTTCCAGAGATTTTACGGAAATTGAGCTATCACTTTTAAACAATGTGATGTTTAATTTTACTAAATCCCTGAAGGAAACCTGGGCAAACTACCTTGATGTAGACCCTGTTGTTATGAGCATTGAGTCTAACTCAAGGCTTGTACAAAACATAGGTCCTGACGAAATAGTGGTAATTATCACTATGGAGCTTGAAATGAAAGGCAATAAATGTTCTATGAATGTTTGTTTGCCTGGAGTGTTCCTTGAGGAAGCTATGAGCAAAATGTCCACGCGTAATGCCAGAGCAAACAGGCGTTATGATGAGGCAAAGGAACAAGAAAAAAGAGAAAATCTTGTTAAATCCATCGAAAACAGTGAGCTTAATATTAAAGCTGTTATCGGTGAGTTAACACTCTCGCTGGGAGAAATATTATATATGCAGCTGGGAGATATAATTATGCTCGACAAACCTGTGGATGAAGATGCGCTGATTTATATAGAAAAAACACCGTGGTTTACAGGTAAAATGGGCACAAAGCAAAAACACAAAGCAATAAGAATAAATCAAATTATTAAGAAAGAGGTGAAACCATGATTTCAGGCGGATTGAATTATGAAACAGAAGCAGCTGACTCTGAATTCGCTTTATCTCCCTTCGAGGCAGATACCATAGGCGAAATAATGAATATAAGTATGGGGTCCGCGGCAACGGCTATTTCCTCATTGCTTGACAGAAAGGTTTTAATCACCACACCGGAGGTAAGCACAGCCTGTATCAGCAGCATAGCTTATGATGGTTTTGAACCAGCTATGTGTGTAGAAATTACATATGTTGAAGGAATAAGCGGTTCAAATGTTATGGTATTTAAACAAGCCGATATGGCTATGATACTTGACGTTTTGATGGGACGAGAACCAACTCCTCCGGAGGAATTCGAGTTTGATGAAATTGCAATAAGTGCTGCTTGTGAAGTAATGAACCAAATGATGGGCGCTTCTGCAACAGCCTTGTCTAATTTCCTGGGAATGCCTATTAATATTTCTACTCCTAATGCAATGCTTAAAGAAAAAATTGACATTACGGAGAATATGAACCTTAACCCCGACGATTATGCCACAATTATAAAGTTTAATCTTGAAATTGAAAATGTTACATCAACAGAATTTATTTCTGTTATGTCCATGGCTCTTACTAAAGAGATTATAGGAAGAATGACTGGTTCCTATGAAGAACCTGCTATTAATACTCCTGATACTGAAATGCCTGTGACTATGGAAATGCCTGATATATCGGCAACTTCTGTTTCAGGCGGTGGCTCCTCCGAGGTTATGAGCCAGGATGCTATCGAGCAAATGCTAAATTCAATGAATGGCTCAGCGGCTCCTGCTCCTGAAGCAAGTGGTGGTTCATCAGAAATGATGAGTCAAGAAGCTATTGAACAAATGCTAAATTCAATGAACGGTGGAGGAATGGCATCAGAGCCTACAATGCCTCAAATGCCTTCAATGGCAGAGCCTATGATGCAAATGCCGCAAATGCAAAATCCAATGCAAATGCAGCAACCTATGGGAATGCCGCAAATGCAAAATCCAATGCAAATGCAGCAGCCTATGGGAATACCACAAATGCAAAATCCAATGCAAATGCAGCAGCTACAGATGCCTATGCAGCCTAATTATTACGGCTCAGCCACACCTATGCCTGTAAATGCAAAAAATGTGGTTTTAGAGCAGCTTTCCAGCAATGGGAATTTAAGCGGAGATAGTCTTTCTAATTTGGAAATGATTATGTCAGTACCTATGCAGGTAACTGTTGAAATAGGACGAACCCAAAAGAAAATTAAGGAAATTCTTGATTTTACCCAGGGTACTATCGTTGAGCTTGATAAACAGGCAGGTTCACCTGTTGATATTATCGTAAATGGGCAGCCTGTAGCAAGAGGCGATGTTGTGGTTATCGATGATAACTTTGCTATAAGAATTACCGAGATTCTTAAAACTAAGGATCTTTTGGATAATTTATAAATTTCAAAAATAATAAACTATAAGACAGATTGGAGAAAAGTTATGGCTAAAATATTGGTAGTTGATGATGCGGCTTTTATGCGTATGATGATTAAGGATACCCTTACAAAGAATGGGTATACCGAAATTGTAGAGGCACAGGACGGTGCTATTGCAGTTGATACTTTCAAAGCTGAATCCCCCGACCTTGTTATTATGGATATAACAATGCCTAATATGGACGGCATTCAGGCTTTGGCTGAAATGAAAAAAGTAAATCCAGGCGCTAAAATTGTTATGTGTTCTGCTATGGGACAGGAAACAATGGTTGTTGAAGCAATTAAATTAGGTGCATTGGACTTTATTGTTAAACCTTTTAAGCCTGATAGAATTATTCAAACAGTTCAAAAGGTTTTGGGTTAACAGAAGGTGTTTAACAATTTGATTATGGCGGAAACAAGCAATATGGATGATACCCTATGGCTTACTTTTTCGCTTATTGGAATTATTATAATAATATTCGGAGCTTTTTATTTTACTAAGTGGTTTTCTAAAAAAATCCCCACAGTAAACGGAAGTAAAATAAAAATTTTGGATAGAGCGGTAATAGGTCAGAATGAATATATCGTTGTGGTCAGAGTTGGAGAAAAGGTTTTATTATTAGGAGTAAGTGGTCAATCGGTCAATTTGATTTCCGAATTAAACCCAGAGGACTATAAAGAACACGAGGGTAAAAATGAAAAACCTGCTACTGATTTCGGCAGTTATATGCGTTCGGCAAAAGAATTTACACAGAAGCTCGGGAGAAATAAAAATGACGGCAATAGTTAAAAAAGCATTGGCGGAAAAAAAGTTGCAGAAGCCTTTAAAAATATTTTTAATTTCCTTGTGTATTACAGTGATTTTAGCTTGTGCATTATGCACAGTAGCTTATGCTGATGAAACAAACAATGAAATAATAAATACAAATCCCGGGGTAACAGTAACTGTCAACGGAGCCGATACCAAAACAGACAGGGTGGAGGCCTTAGAAATCCTTTTCCTGATGACAGTATTGGCACTTTTGCCTTCAATACTCATAATGCTAACAGCATTTACCCGAATTATAATAGTTTTATCCTTTGTGAGAAATGCTATGGGGCTTCAGCAAACACCGCCTAATCAAGTACTTATAGGACTTGCATTGTTTTTAACCTTGTTTATAATGCAGCCTGTTTTGTTAGAAATAAAGGATGTGGCATATACACCTTATGTGGAGGGGGAAATTTCTCAATCAGACGCCATAAAAGCGGCTGAAAAGCCTATTAAGATGTTTATGTTAAAGCAAACCAAAAACAAGGATTTGAGCTTATTTATTTCACTTTCTAAGGAGGAAACTCCCGAAAAAGCCGAGGATGTAAATATGCTCACCTTAGTTCCCGCATTTATCGTAAGCGAAATAAAACGAGCATTTACCGCAGGACTTCTGCTTTATGTTCCTTTTATTGTCATAGATATGGTAGTTTCCAGCGTACTTATGTCAATGGGTATGATAATGCTGCCTCCGGCTATGATTGCAATGCCCTTTAAGATAATGGTATTTCTTATAAGCGATGGCTGGGGACTTCTCATAAAATCTCTGGTAATGGGATTTAACTAATTTAATATAAATGATAAAAGGAGGAAGAAGCTTATGTCACAGGGAGAATACCTATCACTTTTTAAAGATGCGGTTATTTTATGTATTAAGCTGGCGTCTCCTTTTCTTATTGTCAGCTTGGTAATAGGTCTTATAATAGCAATTTTACAGGCGGCTACACAAATTCATGAGCAGACTATAACATTTGTTCCAAAGGCTCTTGCAATAGCAATAATGCTGATTGTATTAGGTCCCTGGTCTATGAGTCTTATGAGTGAATTTATAAGTAGACTCTTTTTGATGATGTCAAGGATATAGATATATGGAGAATTTTGCGAGTAATATCTATGTTTTAATCTTTGTTATGCTGAGAATAATGGGCTCGATGATTTATAACCCTATACTTTCCCGTAAGAATTTACCGGCAACAGTAAGAGCCGGATTGTCTTTGACAATGGCTCTTTTATATGTTTCGGTATATCCTGATATGCAGGTTGTGGTAAAAGGATATTTTGATTTTGCTTTAATTGCGGCAAGAGAACTTTTTATTGGATTTGCAGTGGGATATGTGGTACAATTATTTATAGGAACAGTAGTACTTGCGGGGGAAATTATCGATTATCAGCTTGGCTTAACAATGGGTAAAGTGTATGACCCCGTAAACGCCAGTCAAATTAGTGTTACGGCGGTTTTTTTAAATACTATGTTTGTAATATATTTCTTCCAATCGGGAGCATATCTTTCATTTATAAAGCTTTTTTGGAATTCCTACGAGGTTTTGCCCATAGGATATGGTCTTGTTACAAATGAGCTTACAATGCACATAGTAAAGCTTTTTACAAGTATGTATGTATTGGCTGTAAAAATGTCTGTTCCCATTATAGCAGCACACATTATAACGGAAATGGCAGTAGGAGTTTTAATGAAGGCTGTACCGCAAATTAATATTTTTGTTGTTAATATGCAAATTAAAATAGTTATGGGTGGAATAACATTTTTTGCAATACTTACACCTCTTTCCGCTTTTATAAATAAGCTTATAAATTTAATGGCGGGACATATAAATACCGTGATAAATTTATTAAGCTAAAGATTTCTTTAAAAAAGGGGAGATGAATAAGCTATGGCGGGTGAAAAAACCGAAAAAGCCAGTCCGAAACGAAAACGGGACGAACGAAAGAAAGGTAATATCTTTCAAAGTAAGGATGTTGTAGCGGCGGCTTCAATCATCGCTATGTTTTTCATCATAAAAATAATGGCTCCTTTTTTTATGAATTACATACAGGATTTAATGGAGAAGTATATGGCGCTTCCTAACGCTGAAAATGTGGGGGATATAGCGTCAATGAAAATAATTGCAGCTGATGCTATTAAATATACTGTGGTGCTTTCTCTGCCTGTGGCACTTGTGTCAGTAGTTATAAGCATTGTGGCAACAGGCGCACAAACTAAGTTTTTGTTTGCCTCGGCAAAATTAAAACCTAAGTTTGATAAGCTAAACCCCTTAAAGGGTATAAAAAATATGTTTTCTCTGCGTTCCTTGGTGGAATTATTAAAAAATCTAATCAAGGTAACAGCAATAGGAATTATAGTATATCAGGGTATCTCCTCTGAATTTCATTCTATTCCCAAAACTATGGAGCTTTCACTTATGCAGTCAATGGCATATATGGGAAATGCAGTATGGAAAATCGTTATTAATATTACAGTTGTGTTTGTATTTATAGCGGCAGCGGACTTTGGTTATCAGTGGTGGGATTACGAAAAGAATTTGCGTATGTCCAAGCAGGAGGTCAAGGAGGAATATAAGCAAATGGAAGGTAACCCTGAAATTAAAGGTAAAATTAAAGAAAAGCAACGGGCATTTGCCATGAACAGAATGATGCAAAAGGTTCCAGAGGCGGATGTGGTTATCAAAAATCCGACTCACTTTGCCGTTGCAATTAAATATGACAATGAAAAAAATGCGGCACCCGTGGTTTTGGCAAAGGGTCAGGACAGGGTTGCGTTTAAAATAATAGAAATTGCTGAGGCTCACAATATCGCAACAGTAGAAAATGTCCCCTTGGCAAGAGCGCTTTTTGCAAAGGTTGATTTGGATAGAGAAATTCCTCCTGAATTTTATCAGCCTGTGGCAGAAGTGTTAGCTTATGTTTATAACCTTAATAAGAAGGAATTGTAATAAATGAATAAAGCAAAAAATTTAGTTCCGCTTTTGGTAGTTGCGATAGTACTGCTTATTGTAATACCGCTTCCGCCGTTTCTGCTGGACCTTATGTTTATTATAAATATAACAATTTCACTTGTTATATTGCTTACAACAATGTATATAAAAGAAACTTTGCAGTTTTCTATATTTCCCTCTGTACTGCTTATAACTACATTGTTTCGATTATGTCTTAATATTTCCTCCACAAGACTTATTTTAAGGCAAGGAGGAGCTGCTGGTCAGGTCATCAAAACCTTTGGCGAATTTGTTATTGGTGGAGATGCGGTTGTCGGATTTATCATATTCTTAATTATAGTTTTAGTTCAGTTTATTGTTATCACAAAGGGCTCTGAAAGAGTTGCCGAGGTATCGGCAAGATTTACCTTGGACGCTATGCCCGGTAAACAGATGGCGATTGACGCTGACCTAAGCTCAGGACTTATTGATGAACAGACAGCAAAGGTTAGAAGAAGTAAAATCCAGAGAGAAGCAGATTTCTTCGGAGCTATGGATGGTGCGTCCAAGTTCGTAAAGGGAGATGCGATTATCTCTATTATCACCACCTTTATAAACCTTGTAGGTGGTACAATCGTAGGTATGGTAATTAACCACGGCAGCTTTGGAGATGTGCTTTCCACCTATGCCATTGCAACTGTGGGTGATGGCTTAGTTTCACAGCTTCCCTCACTTATCATATCCACAGCAACAGGTATTATTGTTACCCGTAGTGCCTCTGAAAACAATTTGGCTGAGGATTTATCAAAGCAGTTTTTATCTCAGCCTAAGGTGCTTATTTCAGCTGGTGTGGTAATTGGAGCATCCTGTTTAATACCAGGATTTCCTAAAATACAGATTTTAGTTGTTGCAACAGTACTTATATCACTTGGTGCATATATGCTAAAGCAAGGAAAGGCGGAGCCGCTTACAGCCGAAGAGGAGGCCTCCCAAAGAGCTATGGAGGAAGTGGCAGCACAGGACAACAGCGAGGTTGCTTACTACCGAAATATCGACAATGTTTACGGACTTTTACAGGTTGAGCCTATTGAAATGGAATTTGGTTATAGCTTAATTCCGCTGGTTGATGAAAGCGGCGGCGGAACATTTATAGACAGAGTTGTAATGTTTCGTAAGCAGTTTGCATTGGAAATGGGTGTGGTTATTCCCTCTGTAAGACTTCGTGATAACGGAATGATTAACCCTAATCAATATGTTATAAAATTAAAAGGCGAGGAGGTTGCCCACGGCGAGGTTTTAGTAGACCATTACTTAGCTTTGGATGCGGGTAATGTAACAAATCAAATAAGCGGAATAGATACAATTGAACCCGCTTTTGGTATACCTGCCAAATGGATAAGTGAAAACCGCAAGGATGAGGCAGAACTGGCAGGATATACAATAATAGACCCTATTTCCGTTATTGTAACTCATATGACGGAGGTTATAAGGCAACATGCCCACGAAATTTTAACACGACAGGATGTTATGGCACTGCTTGAGAATCTTAAAAAGACTAATCAAATGCTGGTGGACGATACAGTTCCAGCACTTTTGCCAATAGGAGATTTTCAGAAAATTCTTGCTAATTTGGTGCGAGAGGGTATTCCAATCAGGGATTTGGAAACTATTTTGGAAACAGTAGCAGATTATGCAGCTTTATTTAAGGATACAGATATGCTCACCGAATATGTAAGACAGGCACTTAGAAGGACTATCACCAGAAAGTTCTCTGAGGCGGGCAGTATAAAGGTGATTACTGTGGATGCTGAGGTAGAAAACACTATTATGGCAGCAGTAAAGCAATCGGAACACGGCTCATATTTAGCTTTGGACCCTGATTCTGTACAAAGAATAGTAACTGCTATGACAGAAAAAATTACTGAAATAAAAAATATTGTGCCAAGCCCGATTATTTTAGCGTCCCCAGTTGTGCGTATGTATCTTGAAAAAATTTCTGAACAATTTTGTCCAGGCACTTATGTGTTGTCATTTAATGAGATAGATACCAATGTGCAAATTCAGTCTCTTGGAAACATAGAGATTTAAATGAAAAGGAGGGCGTTTAAATGACTGATAAGCTCAAAGAAGACGAATTAAATGCCCTTTGGAACGATTACCAAAAAAACAAAACAGAAGAAAACAGGAACAGAATAATAATGGCATACAGCGACCTTGTTACTATGATAGGCGTGAGAATGAGGAATGTATGTATAGGAGCTACTGATGTAGAGGATATAATAAATCAAGGTTTTTTGGCACTTATTGAAGCTATTGACAGATTTGATAATGAAAGAGATGTCAAATTTGAAACCTTTGCGTCAATAAGAATAAAAGGGGCTATGGTGGATTATATCAGAAAGCAGGATATAATTCCCCGCCGTGTGAGAAAGCTTTCACGGGAAATAGAGGATATAGTATCAGCCTTTAGAGTGGATTATCAAAGAGAGCCTACTGACGAGGAATTAGCAAAGAGGTTGAACATTTCAGTAGAAAAGCTAAATAAATATCAAATGGAAATATATAATGCCAATATATTTTATTTTGATTCCTATATAAGCTCCAACACAACATTGGTAAGTTCTGTTCAGGAGGCAGTAGGCGATTCTGATAAAACTCCTGAAAGCACATTTATATCAAGGGAATTAAGTGATAATTTAGCTGCCGCCATTGATACACTTGATTACAAGGAAAAAACACTAATAAGCCTTTATTATTACGAGGGGCTTAAATTAAAAGAAATTGCTTATGTATTTGATTTGACAGAATCAAGGGTATGTCAAATCCATTTAAAGGCTATAACCAAAATAAAACAGTATTTGAAGGAAAAAGATTTACTGGAGGGATAACTGATATGATAAGAGGATTTTATACCGCTGCGTCCGGGATGTATACCCAGCAGAAGAAAACAAATGTATTCAGCAATAATATTGCAAATGTAGGCACATCCGGATATAAGAAGGATAGACTTATTTCCAGCACTTTCAGTCAAGAGCTGGTTATGAGATTGGAAAAGGATAATCCACAGAATTTTGGTAAATTCGATATTATAAAGCATCCCGACGAGGTATTTACAGATTATGCCCAAAGCGACTTTGATTTTTCAGGAAGACCTTATGATATGGCAATTATGGGAGATGGATTTTTCACAGTAAAAACTCCCGAGGGAGAGGAGCTTTTAACGCGAAACGGACAATTCGGAATAGATGAAAAGGGTTTTCTTATATTAAGAGGTGTGGGCAGAGTTCAAAGCAATAGAGGAGATATAAAGCTGCCTAAATCCGATTTTGAGGTGGATAAAAATGGCACAATAGTTACAGCTGACGGTAAAAAATTTCAGCTTAAAATTGTAGCTCCTGAAAATAAAGCTACTCTTTCCAATGCGTTTAATGGAACATTTAAGGATTCTGCCCCAGAAAAGCAAAAAGAACTTAAAACAGGCTTTCAGATTATGAAAGGTGTATATGAAAGGTCAAATGTAGATGTATCAGAGGAAATGACAAGAATAATAGAATCTCAAAGAACCTTTCAGTCCTGCAGTCAAATGGTTAGAATGATAGATACCAGCGAATCAAGGCTTTTAGAAAAAATGGGAAGTGGAAAGTAAGCTTTAAGAGGTGAAGAATTATGAATATAGCATTTAGAACAGGTGCATTGGGACTTATGGCATACCAAAAAGGTATGGATACTCTGGCTAATAATATGGCTAATGTTAATAATAATGGTTATAAGGCTATGAGAAGCTCTTTTTCTGATTTGCTTTACAGCGATTTAACTCATTATGCTGAAAAAGGCGGACAGGATATAAAAACAGGCTTAGGTGTAAAGCAGGTTGCAACGGATTATATGTTTGAACAGGGAGCGCCTCAAACCACAGAAAGAGATTTGGACTTTTGTATAGTTGGAAATGGATTTTTCGGACTTGTAAGCGGAGATAAAAAAAATAAAGAAATAAAATACACCAGAGATGGTAATTTCTCTTTACGACTTGAAAAAGACGGAGCATATTTAGTTCATTCTGCAAGTCAAAATTATGTAGCTGATAAAAAAGGCAAAAAAATAAAGGTTAATATAAAGCCCGATGGTTCAGTAGACCAAGCTCAAATTTTAAAGGATTTGGGAATATTTAAGTTTGATAATCCTCACGCTATGAAACCTGAGGGAAGCAATTTATTATCAGCAAATGCTTTAACAGGAAAACCACAGGAGGATAAGGAAAGTGATGTAAGAGTTGGTATGCTTGAGGGCTCATCAGTGGATATTTCAAGACAAATGACTGATGTAATGATTACTCAAAGAGCTTTCCAGTTTAACTCAAGAATAGTTCAGATAGCTGATGAAATGGAGCAAGAGGTTAATAAGTTAAGATAATGTGGAGGGGAATAAATAAATGGCGATAAATAGTTATGATAATCTGAATGCGCTGCATATGGATGTACTTCAGGAAATAGGTAATATAGGTGCAGGAAACAGCATTACTGCACTTACCAGTATGATTAGTACAAAGGTAGATATGACACCTCCTAAGGTAAGGCTGCTTTCCTTTTCGGAAGCGGTAGATAGCTCTGGGGGAGCGGAAAAAGTCGGAATAGGCATATTGCTTACACTTTCCGGTGATATAAATGGTATGATTATGTTTATAATCGAAGAAAGTTTTGCTCATAAGATTTTGAATTTACTTATGGGACAATGTATAACAGAGATATCTGATGATGATGAAATGTCAAAATCAGCTCTTTGTGAAATAGGAAATATAATGGGTGGTTCCTTTATAAATGCTATTGCAAGTATGACAGGAATGACTATTGATATTTCCACTCCAAGCTTTGCAAGAGATATGATGGGTGCTATTTTAAGTGTTCCTGCCATTGTTTTCGGCGAAGTGGGAGATAAAGTTTTATTCATTGAAGAAGAATTTAACGATAGTGAAGAAAGTATTAAGAGCAAAGTTGCACTTATACCTGATGTGGAATCACTTAATAAAATACTAATGCGTTTGGGGATTGAATAATGGCTAATACAGTAACAGTCGGTATATCCGACCTTAATGTAGTTAAAGTACCTGATCAGTTAATAACCTATGCTCTTGGTTCTTGTGTGGGTATTTGTTTATATGATAAGGCAGTTGGAATTGCGGGAATGGCACATATTATGCTCCCATCAATAAATGAATCTAATAGCAAGGATAATATATATAAATTTGCAGACAGCGGTATTACAGAGCTTATAAAAAGAATGACTGCAGCTGGAGCAAGTAAAGCCAGAATGGTTGCAAAAATTGCGGGTGGAGCTCAGATGTTTAAGGTTAATACCACCTCTTTAATTTCAAATATAGGCGAAAGAAATGTAATATCCGTAAAAAAAGTTTTGGCAGCTTATGGTATAAGAATTATTGCGGAGGATACTGGACTTAACTACGGCAGAACAATTATATTTAACAGCGTGGACGGAGGTCTTACTGTTAAATCAGTAGGCAAGGGACCTAAAGTAATCTAATTTTGAAAGGGGCAGGTAAAATGGCTGATGGGAAAAATAAAAGTTTTCTTTTTAATATAGCGAAAAAATTTTTTAATAAAGAAGAAGTTGAAGAAGACAGCGAGGAAATCGTTGAAAAAGAAGAAACCAGCACCGACTTATCAGATATGCCTCAACTTATGACCTTTGATAGTGGTGATTCTGGAGAAGACGGCAATAGCAATGGAACAATATCTGATGAAGAAGCTATGAAGCAGCTAAAAAAAATGATGTATGGTGTAGATGATGCACCTGTAGATGATGACTTTAATAAGGCTAAAGAAGAGGAAACATTAAAAACTGCTATTGATGAAAGTGGTATGGAACCTATAGATTCACAGGCAACTGTGGAAATATCTTCTGACGGTATGAAGGCAAATCTATTTATCACAAAGCCTATTGCTGGAGGCAAGGAATTAACCTTAGAGGAAGTAAATAAAATTATTGCTGACAATAAAATTGCTTACGGATTAAAGCCTTTAATTGTAAAGGATATGGTACAAAACAAAATCTATGGGAAAAATGTTAAAATAGCTCAAGGTTTGTTTCCTATACCTGGTAAAGATGGATATATAGAAGAAATTACCAAATTAAATGAAACAGAAAAGGGCCCTAAGGAAAGAAGCGATGGTACAGTTGACTATAAGGAACTTGGAAATATAGTCAATGTGGAAAAAGGACAAATTCTTTGTAAAATACATTATCCTATTCCAGGAGTAAACGGAAAAAATATACTCGGTGTAGATTTAGCATATACTCCAGGTCGTGAGCCACGCGACCCTATGGGAAGAAATACAGTATACAGTAATGACAAAAAAATGCTTATTTCTTCTATTGCAGGATGCCTTAATATAATCGACGGGAAATACAGTATATCCGAGGTTTATAAGATAAACGGAAATGTGGATTCTTCCACAGGAAATATTAATTTCTTAGGCTCTGTAATAGTGGGTGGAGATGTTAAAGAGGGCTTTTCTATTACAGCCACAGACTCAGTAAATATAGCGGGTGTGGTAGAGGGGGCATACATAAAATCCGGTGGAGATGTAAAAATTAAACAGGGCATAAACGGTATGGGAAAGGGAACTATTATTGCTAAGGGCAATGTTCAATGCAGATTTATTGAGAACTGCCGTATTCAGGCTTTTGGTGATGTGGTGGCAGAGAGCATTGTGGGAGCTAATATAAGCTGTGATAACGACCTTATTGTAACAGGAGGAAAAGGCGTTATTATGGGTGGAGATTATATAGTTGCTGGTGATATAGTGTCAAGAACCATAGGTTCAGTTTCAAATATGACTACTAATATAGTTTTGGGAGTAGCTGTAACTTTAAGCGAACAGATATCTAATTTGAAAAAAGAGGAAGCAAATATTTTACAGGAAATAAACAAATTAAATCAAGTTGCAACATATTTTGCTGAACTGGCTAAAAAACAGCAGTTAGACCAAGAAAAAGTAGCTTTCTATAATAGTGCTGTTTATACACATAATGAAAAGGTAAAGCAGCTTCAGAGAAAGAGAGAAGAAATTTCTCATGCAGAAACAAAATTAAACGAAAGCATACAAAGTACCATAAGTGCTAAAGATAAAATTTATCCTGGTGTAAACATTACAATAGGTAATTTGAATACAAGAATAAAAAATGAAGTAGAAAGACCTTTAGTATATTTCGGACAACAAGGAGGAATCATAATTTCCGAGGGTGGAGCGAAATAGATTTTATATTAGGACGGTGGATATAAAGTGCAAATGAAGAAAATAAATATTCAGTCAAAGGAATTAAGATTAAATATTGATGGATATTTTATGGGTATGACAGGAAATGTTATGAAGCTTATTTTTGAAAACCCTGAAATGCTTGTACCTTTAAAAAACGCCCAAAATAGCGGCAAGCAAATCACATATATGATTAATTTATTTAATGAAGCTCATGGTGTAAAGCCTAATGAGGGAATTTTGCTTGATACAAATGGAAATTTTGCCACATTTGAAATTACAAAAGAATATTCTTTTATAGAAAGAAGAAATTATGTAAAAGTAAAAACCAAAATATTAGCTACCGTATTTGATTTTATTTATACTAGTACAGGAGTTAAAATTAAAGCACCTAATTTTCACAGCATACCTTATGTTAAAATGAGAATAAGAAGACGAAAATACAAGATGATAAGAGCCAAAAAAATGGATCTTATGTATAGAAGACCTTTAGTTAAACCCTTTAAAATCAGGGTGGATGATATAAGTGCTGGTGGAATGATGTTTTCCAGTGGTAAAAAAATCGGGGTTGGAAAAGTATTTGCGTATTTATTCGACCAAGAGGATATTCTTATTCCTCTTACTGTTAAAATTCTCAGAAGAAAAGAAAAACCTAATGGAGATTTTGTTTATGGCTGTCAGTTTATAGGCATAAGTGATGCCTATAAGGATATGATATGCCAGTGGGTATTTAAAAAACAAGCTGAAAATTCAAGAATGGGAATATAAAAAAATCTCTCATAATCAATGATATGCACTCCCTCTACTGGGTGTCCAGTAAAGGGGGTACATATTACAATACCGATTATGAGAGATTTTTTTGTTTTATTTAACCTGTTCCATTAAAGGAGCAGTTTTCTTTTTAAGCCATACTTTTTCTTCTTCAGAAAGTCTTGGGGAAAGCTTAGAGTAAACTAACTGATGATATTCATCAATCCATTTAATTTCTTCTCTATCCAAAATTTCGGGAACAATAGGAGTTAAATCGTAGGGTACATATGTAAGCACATCAAAGCCTAAGAATTTTCCGTATTCGGTATCTTTCTTTTCCACACATACCAAACCATTTTCAGTTCTTACACCAACTACATTTTCCTCGTAAATACCAGGCTCATCAGTTACTGTCATACCAGGAATTAATACTACATTGTTAAATGGACGGAGACTTTGTGGCCCTTCGTGAATTGCACCTAAAAAGCCAACGCCATGTCCTGTTCCACAGCGGTAATCAAGACCATTTTTCCAAAGTGGTTCTCTTGCAATAATATCCACAGAACCTCCTGTGCCACCCTCTAAGAACCAAGCCTTAGCCATATCCACATGGGATTTAAGCACTAAAGTGTAGTATTCCTTTTCCTTATCTGTAAGAGGGCCTACAGCGTAGGTTCTTGTGGTATCTGTTGACCCATCAAGATAATGTCCGCCGTTGTCAAGTAGGAGAAATCCTCTTTTTTCGATTACAGCATTGCTTTCCTTTGTAGGACTGTAATGCATCATAGCAGCATTTGAGCCATAAGCGGCAATAGCACCAAAGCTTTCGCTGATATAGCCTTCCTGGTGGCTTCTAATGTCTTTAACAAGGTTTACAATATCAAGCTCTGTGAAGGTTTCATTATTATTTAGCATTTCTTCTAATTTCATTTGGAATTTTACCAAAGCACAGCCATCCTTAATGTGAGCATTATCAATATTTTTAAGCTCATGAGCACTCTTAACGGATTTAAGCATTAAAATTGGATCTTCACCGAAAACAATATTTAAGTTAGCATTTTCCTTAATAGCATTGTATATTTCAAAGTTAGTATACATTTTGTCTAAAAGGAAGGTAGATTTTTTGCTGTATCCTTTGATAAAGGAAATTATGTCATCATAATTTTTAAGCACAATTCCATTTTCATTAAAATGTTTTTCTACTGATTCATCCAGCTTTTCACAGTCTGCAAATAAGATTACATCCTCTTTTGAAACAAAGCAGAATGCAGGGAAAGCAAGACTTCCGTAATTTATATCATTTCTGATGTTTAAAAGCCAAATGATTGAGTGAAGAGCTGTGATAACAATGGAATCGGCATTTTTTTCAGCTAACTTTTCACGAAGAACATTTACCTTTTCCTTTGCAGTAAGTCCAGTATATTTTATATCGTGAACAAATAGCTTATTTTTTGAAAGAACAGGCCTATCCTCCCAGCATTCCTCTATACAAGGAACACTTTTAATGTCAAAGCCCTTTCTTTCAGCAGCAGCGGCAAAATCCTCATAAATATCAGCAGAGGTGGTTTCACCGTAAATACCTAAGGCTTCTCCCTTATTTAAAGTGCTTTCCAAATATTCAGTTATTGTAGGAACACCCTTTACTCTCATTTTAAAGAGCTTAATTTCACTGCCGTTTAATTGCTTTTCAGCTTGGACAAAGTATCTTCCATCAGTCCAAAGTCCACTTTCCTTATCGGTAACAACTAAGGTTCCAGCAGAGCCTGTAAAGCCTGAGAAATAAGTTCTTTGAATCCATTTTTTAGCACAGGGAGATTCACTTATATGTGGGTCTGTTCCTGGAATTACCAAAGCATTTACTCCGTGTTTTTTCATACTGGTTCTTAAAGCTGAGATTTTTTCGTTAATAGTCATAGCTTGAGTTTCCTTTCCTTAATTTATTATTCATGAAGATTAATTTCACCTGCGTAATTTGTGGCGAAAATTTGTTTAACTTCATTTATATCATTAGTTTGACCTAATGCCCACATAAGTTTGGTAACAATGGCCTCAGTAGTCATATCCTTGCCCTCTATAACCCCTGTTTCAAGGAGCTTTTTGCCCACCTCATAAATGGAGCAATCAGAGGATTCATAAAGGCATTGACTGCATATAACCACAGCTACGCCGTTTTTGATAAGCTTTTCAATGGAGGCAAGTAAATCTCTACGGACAAAGTGCATACCACCTGCACCAAAGGTTTCGATAACAACACCTTTATAGCCTAAATGGAGAAGATTATCAAAAATATCAGGGTTTGTGCCTGGGATAAGCTTCATCAAAAAAACATTGTTGCATAATTCAGGACAGAAATTGTAGCCATATTTAGGCTCATATTTGTAATTTTTATTTACTCTTATACCATTTGCAAAAACCTCTGCCCTATAAGGTGCATTTATGCTTTCAAAGGCATCAAAGCTCATAGTGCTGACCTTTACCGCACGACATCCATTTATAATCTTATTGTTAAATGCGATTGTAACACCCTTGATATTTTTTTCTACCGCATAGAAGGCAAGTTCTAAATTTCTAACTGCATCGGAAAAGGGCATACCCATAGGTATCTGTGAGCCTGTGAAAACCACAGGCTTATTTAATCCCTTAAGCATATATGTAATCATGGATGCGGTATAAGCCATAGTATCTGTGCCATGGCTTACCACAATACCATCATAATCATTTAGGCTTTTGTCGATATTATCTGCAATTATTCTCCAATCTTCACTTTGGATATTAGAGCTGTCTAAGTTTAAAATATCTTTGTAGGTAATATCAAAATTTTCAGAAAGTCCATCAATAGCTTTTAAAATAAAGGGAGAGGAGGCAGTAGGTTCAAGTCCGTTTGCTCCCTTAGCTGAAGCTATTGTACCGCCTGTTGCCAGCATCAGTACTTTTTTCATTTAATAATACACCTCTTAAATTTATATTTTATTATTTTGCTTTTCTGATAATAGAGCCGCTTACAATGCTGCCATTGTATGGAATTTTATATTCGCTCATAGGGTTACAAGCAGCAGGTATGCTTTCAGCCTCTGCATTTAAAATCTCGGTGATTTTAATTGTAACAGGCTTTTTGGATGGTTCTAAAATTTCAGCCTCATCTCCAACAGAGAATTTGTTTCGGCTTATAACTGTCATATATTTTCCGTCTGTTTCCTTGGCATTAGCTATAATATCCCATTCCCTTACATAGCCTCCGCTTTGATAGCATTGGTCAGGTCTGCCATAGTAAAAGCCTGTGGAATATTCTCTGTGGCTTACCTTTCTGGTTTCTTCCTCAACCCAAGGCTCAAGCTTAAAGTTAGCAGGGTCCTTAACATACATATCAACAGCATGACGATAAGCATTAGTTACAACGCCTACATAATATGCGGATTTTGCTCTGCCCTCGATTTTAAGTGAGGTTATACCCGCATCTACTAATTCATCAATATGCTCAATCATACACATATCCTTTGCGTTAAGGATATATGAGCCCTTTTCGTCCTCGAAAACAGGGTAGTATTGACCTGGGCGTTTTTCCTCCATAAGATGATAACCCCAACGGCAAGGCTGTGCACATTCGCCTCGGTTGGCATCTCTTCCTGTAAGATAGTTTGACAAAAGGCATCTGCCTGAGAAAGACATACAGATAGCGCCGTGAACAAAGCATTCAATTTCTAAGTCCTTAGGTGTTTTTTCTCTTATGGTTTTAATAGTGTCCAGTGAAAGCTCTCTGGCTAAAACCACTCTTTTTGCGCCTAATTTATAAAGCTCGTTGGCTGTAAGATAGTTTACAATACCTGTTTGTGTGGAAATATGGATATCCATATTTGGAGCTAATCTTTTTACTGCCATAAGTACGCCAATATCAGCTACTATCATAGCATCAACCCTTGCATTCACAGCTTCGCCTACAAATTGTGGAAGAAAATCTATTTCCTCATTAGTAGGCAGGGTATTGCAAGTTAAATATACCTTTACTCCCTTTGAGTGTGCAAATTTAACAGCCTCAGCAAGTTCTTCTGCATTAAAGTTAGCGGGGTTAGCTCTCATACCGAAGGATTTTCCGCCTAAATATACAGCGTCTGCACCATATAAAACAGCGGCTTCCAATCTTTCTCTATCTCCCACAGGAGCTAATACTTCAGGTTTTATAATTTCAGACATAATAATCTCCTTTTAAAAATAATTATTTTGTTGATATACCGTGGGTCTTTCCGAATTTGGACGCCTGATAATCGTTTTGGATATGCTGTTCAATAGTTTTAGCATAATAGTATTTTCCATTTGCATCTGTGAGGAAGAAGTAGTAAGATGTTTCCTCAGGCTCAATAGCTGCCATAATGGCATCAAGGCCTGGATTTGAAATAGGAGCTACAGGAAGTCCCTCACATACATAGGTGTTATATGCGTCATAAAGCGCCTGATCCTGCTTGTTTAGGAATGGCTTAATATCCTTTTCTACATAGAATATTGTAACATCTGATTGAAGCTTAGGGAAACTTGCTTTGCTTTCAAGTCTATTATGGAATACGGATGAAACCTTTCCCATTTCCTCTTCCTCAGAGGCTTCCTTTTGGATAATAGAGGCCAATGTTATAATTTCATCAAGACTCATACCGCTGTTTTTGATTTTTGCGTCAATTTCAGGTGTGAGCTTTTTCTGGAAGTTATTTAAAAACTTTCTTACAACCTGCTCAGGATTCATTCCCACGAAAAATTCGTAGGTATCAGGGAACATATAGCCCTCAAGTCGTCTAAATCTATGCTCATCCATAGGAATACGAGAAATAAAATCGTAATCATAAGAGCCTGTTTGAACAGCTTTTATAAAATCATCAAAATCACAAACATTGTTTTCTTCCAGCTTTCTGCCAATTTCCTTTATGGTCATACCCTCATAGAAGGTAATAGTAACAGTATCCTTTACATTGTCGCCCACGGAAATAGCATTGATAATTTGGTCATAGGCCATATTGGAATTAAGTACATAGGTTCCAGGTTTCATAGTTTCATCCATACTCTTTATACCTGCATATACAGAGAAGGTAAAACTTTGTTCGATTACATTTTTATCCTTTAATAAGCCAACGACCTGGTTCATACTCATATCCTTTGTGATGGTAATTTCAATTTGATTATCCGGCTTATCAAGACCAAGCAAATCTCTAGCACTAACTAAAGCGTAAAAAGCTAAGAAAAAAGAAAGTCCTAAAATAATAAAAAGTAGTAAAAATGCTCTGCCCCAGTGATTTCTGTATTTCTTTTTATAAATGACAACATCATCCTTAGAAAAATCGTCATTTTTGTTTGATGGGTGATATTCTTTCACGATAAACCTCCTGTTTAAATATGATTTATTATTTAATTAAATTATTCAACAAAAATATAATATTACAAAATTCTAAATTAATCAATATTTCTCGAGATTTTTTTGAGATAACTTTGACTTATTATATATGAAACAGGTACATCATATCTTCCGTGGAAAAGGTGATGGGTAATATTATGGGAGTAAATTATACCTACAGATTTACCTTTGAATTTTGACAAAAAGCGGTCATAATAGCCACCTCCATAGCCAAGACGATAACCACTTGAATCATACATCAGCGCAGGAATTAAACATACAGTATTTTTATCATATTTTATACTATTAGTAAGGTGCGGTTTAGGCTCTAACACTCCAAAAGTGCCTTTTTCTAAATCATCATAGGATTTTATGGGGATAAATTCCATAAATCTGGTATTTTTAATACAGCGGGGAACAGCTACAGCTTTACCCTCGGAAAGAGCAGTTTCTATAATTTTTTTGGTGTTGACTTCTATGGGAGTTGAAACATAGCAAAGTACGGTGGTGGAATTTTTGTAAAGCTGAGAATTTAGAAAAATATCTGCAATACGGTTGTCCATTTTTTCCTTATAGCAGGGGTCAAGATTGCGTCTGAATTTTTTTACTTTGTTTCTCAGAGATTTTTTATATTCTCTTATATCCATTTATTCCACCATTAAACCATCTTTTACATTATTAGCTTTATCACTATCACCTAATACCTCAATGAGTTTTAAAGCAAATTCTGTGGCAGCACCGGGGCCCTTAGCTGTGATTATATTTCCGTCAACTTCAATCTGTTTGCCCGTGTAAATCACATTCTCACCAAGCTCTTTTTCAAAGCCTGGGTAACAAGTTACGGTTTTGCCCTCTAAAAGTTTAAGATGCCCTAAAATTTGAGGGGCAGCACAGATAGCGGCAATATATTTTTGAGTTACATTGCAAAAGCCTATATAATCCCTTACATATTGGCTGTTTTCAAGGTTATCAGCACCTGGAAGTCCTCCTGGCAAAACAACCATTTCCATATTTTCTACATTTACTTTGTCCTCTGTTATATCAGCTGTTATTTTTATTCCGTGAGCTCCTACAATTTCTTTCCCGCCTACACCTACAGTCATAACACGAAGTCCTGAGCTTCTTCTTAAAATATCAACAACGGATACAGCTTCAATTTCTTCAAATCCTTGAGCTATAAATACATATATCATAATTTTTCTCTTTTCTTTTTATTTTATGCCAAAAATTTATTTACACAGCCTCTGACCTTTTCCTGAATAACTGAAATAGGTAGGGGCTCTTCATTTTCAAAACAGGGTATTATGGTCCAGTTTAATTGCTTTGCAGCATAAAGTGCAGAGGTACGGCATTTTTCCATATAATCATAATCTTTTTCTAAGATGTCCTTTTTGTTATTATCTCCATTATAGCGTTTTTCTATAAGTTTTTTTGTGATTTTTGGGGGCATATCCAGATATATAATTAAATTAGGACAGGGAAGTCCCATTTTTTTGTATTCGTAGTCATAAAGCCAGTCGATATAGGCTTTCTTTTCGCTTTCCTCAAGGCGTGTCATTTGATGAATTATATTTGAAGTAGTATAGCGGTCGGCGATAATAAAGTCTTTATCATTTACATCTTTTCCCCAGTCAGTTTTGTAGCTTATGTAACGGTCGGAAGCATAAAATCCAGAGGCTGCATAAACATTTATATTGTTAGCATCGCCAATTTCTCCATGTAAATACATTTTTACTAAGGCTGAGGAGGGATTATTATAATCGGGAAAGGAAATTTTTCTGACAGAATAATTTTCACTTTCCAAATATTCTTTTAAAAGATTAGCTTGGGTTTCTTTACCGCTGCCGTCTATTCCATCTATAACGATTAATTTATTTTGCATTTTTACTTTTACCTTTCATCAATTTGCGTATTTAATTTACAAATTGGAATATTTTTCTCTGACTTCAATTATTTTTCCGCAGGTCATTTTGCCCTCAGGACAAGTCCCTTTTAAGCATTTAGGACCTGCATCCTTAAATAGAGGATAGGCAGCTTTTTTTACTTCACGCAGCATCATATCTGCTACTTCTCTTATTTCCCATTGAGCTCTGTTACAACAGCGGTGATTAAAGAAATTAAGCAAACTTCTTGCATTCATAGTTACAATCATTTTTGTACAGCAAGCGTTGGGAAGAACAAATCTTGCGTCTTCTATCCCTTTTTTTTCTGCAGCTCTTTTGGCTTCCTTTTCGTCCATTCCACTTTTGAGCATAGCCTGATAATGCTTTTCAGAAAGTGTTTTGGCAAGTTCATCATAAGAGTTTTGCAGCTTGTCCATAGTTTCTATGAAAAGCCTTTTAGCCTCAGGTATTTTTTCAATTTCAGGGGGTATTACATATTCAAAAGAATTTTCTTTTACATAACGCTGACTTTGAACGCTGTAAGAGGCAATTCTATGTCTTGTAATTTGAGCTAAAAGGGAGCGGGAAACTCCTTCTATGGCAAAGGTAAAGGAAATATGCTCAATAGGACTTTCATGTCCTATTTCACGGAGCATTTCTACAAAGTCCTCTGCTTTTTCGTCCGTGAGATTATCAAGCAGAGTATCTACATCGGTGGAGCTGTAACAAAGCTTAGCCGCTGCTGCCACAGTTTTTACAGGGTTTGGAGTATATGAAATTAATTTAACATTGGGCATTTTTATTCTCCTAATCTATTTATTTTAAAAGGGTGTCGGTTAAAACACCCTTTTAAATTATGTTTTTGTTAAATCAGTATGTTTTATTTATTGCAGCTATCATCCAGTTTAGGCGGGAAAAATGCGTCTGTGGGGAATTTAATCTTTTTAAAGAGCTCACAGGGGTCATCTCCAGATGAAGTTACGCTACCTTTTTCGGGAACACAGAAATCATAAGCGGGAATCATCATTTGAACTCGTCTTTCTAGCTGAACTATTGTGAAAAGTCCAAGGGTTACGAATACATGCTTTTTCTTTTCACAGCAGCAGAAATGTCCATTAAAGCAATCGCAGATACATTGTGGAATTTCACAGCAGGGCTGACAGCATTGGCATTTTTCAGCTAATTTTACTGATAGACACACAGGGTCTACGCATTGAACAGAGGCAATAGGCGCATTTGTGCCACGGTATTTGCAGTCCATACCGTTTCTGTCGGAGCTAAAGTTGGAAACATTTCCATCACTGCCAAAGAGAATAACCTTCTTTGAAAATATGGAAAGACCTCTCACTGTAACAGGGGGAACTAAGGGAGCGGTGTAAACACTTAATCTTACATCGAAGAAAAAGGTTATATCCACGCTGTAAAAGCCCTTGTTAAAGGGAATTGGCTCCACATCTAAATAAACATCTATGATTTTGCAGTCCTTAATTTTTACGCTGTTGGCATTGTCAATGATTTGTTGGTCCTCCTCTGTAAAATAAACCTCTAAATCATCAAGACAATCCTTATCGGAGGCACTGTCATAAATTCTTTTGGTATCTATGCACACAGCTTCCTTAAAGCAGCTATTGCCTGTTGCATTTACAGGCCCTTCTTTTGTTGCCATACAAAAACCTCCCATTAAAATATATTTTTAGAAGATATCAATATATTGTATGACAATAAAATCTAAATGTGCATAAAATTTAGCTGAGTTTCTTCATTTTTGCAAAATTAGCCATTATCTTGCGTGTTCCTACTTTTTCAAAGCTTATTTCAAGCAAACTGTCGTTGCCCATAGATTTAGCTGAGATAACAGTTCCCATACCGAAAACATTGTGCTCAACCAAATCTCCAGCTGAATAGGTGGCAGGAGCTGCTTTAGGAGTAAAGGGGGTTGGCTTAGGAGTACTGAAGTTACCGCCACGATTTATCCGGGGATTAGCTCTACCGAAGGTCTGATTTTCATTTTCCGTGGATTTTCTGTAGGTTTTGTCCTCAAAATCGCAAAGCTCTGCGGGAATTTCCTTTATAAAGGAGCTGATTGGATTAAAGTTTGTTTTACCGAATACCATTCTCTGCTGAGCACAGGTGAGGTAAAGCTCTTTTTTAGCTCTGGTAATACCCACATAGGCAAGGCGGCGTTCCTCCTCCATTTCTGTAAGGCTATCACGGGATAAAGCGCTGGGGAAAATGTTATTTTCCATACCCGCTATAAATACATAAGGAAATTCCAAACCTTTAGCGGAGTGCAGCGTCATAAGCATAACCACATCGCTGTCGTCATAATTATCAAGGTCGGTGTAAAGAGCAATTTCCTCTAAAAATCCAGCTAAGCTGCTTTCCTCATTTTCAGCCTCGTATTTAATCATATTGGTTTTAAGTTCTTCCACATTGTCAATGCGGGTTTCGCCCTGTACCCCCTCAGCCTTAAGCATTTCCATATAACCTGTTTTTTCAAGGATTAGGTCTAAATATTCGCTTAAAGGCATACTGTCAATTTGACACATAATTTCCTTTAGCATCGCTGTAAAATCCTTTAGTAACTTTGACTTTCGCTGTAATGGTGCATATTCCTCGGCTCTGTCCATAACCTCGAAAAGCGAAAGTCCTATGGTGTCAGCTATGGTTTCGCATATTTCTACAGTAGCTGCACCTATACCACGCTTTGGCTCATTTATAATTCGTTTAAGTCTTAATTTATCGTTGGGGTTATTTATTACGCTTAAATAGGAGATGACATCTTTAATTTCTTTTCTTTCATAGAATTTAAGTCCACCGAAAATTTTATATGGGATACTTCTTTGGAGCAAGGCTCTTTCTATGGTATTTGATTGGGCATTCATACGATACAAAATGGCATTGTCTGAGTATGCAGCACCGTCTATAATGTTTTGTTCAATTTTATCTGCAATAAATTGAGCCTCTGTCATTTCATTTTCTGAGCGGTAAACCTTAATTTTTTTGCCCATTCCCTTATCTGTCCAGAGATTTTTACCTTTTCTGGCGGAGTTATTTTTGATTACATTATTAGCCGCATCCAAAATAGTCTGAGTGGAGCGGTAATTTTGTTCAAGCCTTATAACGGATGTGTTAGGGAACTGCTTTTCAAAGTTTAGGATATTTTCAATGGTAGCTCCTCTGAATTTATAGATACTCTGGTCATCATCACCTACAACGCAGAGATTATGGTGCTTTTCAGATAGAAGGCTTACCAGCATATACTGAGAATTATTAGTGTCTTGATATTCGTCCACCATAATGTATCGGTATTTGTTTCGATATTTTTCCAAGATATCCTCGTTTTCCTGAAAGAGCTTTACCGTTTGAGTTATTATATCGTCAAAGTCCATAGCATTGGATTTCTTAAGTTCTTTTTGATATTCAGCATAAATCCTTGAGATTTTACTAAGTCTAAAGTCTCCCTCATTTTCCCTCATAGCTTCTTCGGGGCTTATTAGAGAATCTTTAAATCTGCCCATTTGAGATAAAATAGATTTTGGTGGAAAAAGCTTTTCCTCTATATTTAGGTTTTTCATAACATTTTTAATAACTCTGAGAGAATCGTCGGTGTCATAGATGGCAAAGCTTTTTTCATAGCCAAGTCTTTCGCCCTCACGCCTTAAAATTCTGACACAGGTGGAGTGAAAGGTGGCAGCATTAATGTTTTCAGCCATATCACCTAACATAAGTGAAAGTCTTCCACGAAGCTCATTGGCGGCTTTATTAGTAAAGGTGATAGCTAAAATATTCCATGGATTTATTTTATAGGGAGCGATTATTTCTGTTATTTGTTCATCATTGCCGCCGTTTTTTAAATAGTTTTCCATAAGAGAAATATCATCCTCGGAAACAAAGGGCGGGATGTAGTCGCTTTCGTAAGCGTCGCCGTATTTAACCAAATTTGCAATTCTGTTTACTAAAACCGTAGTTTTACCGCTTCCTGCTCCTGCAAGAATAAGCACAGGGCCCTTTGCCTTTACTACTGCTTTAATTTGCATATCATTCATTTGCTTAAACTGGTTTGCGATTATTTTTTTTCTAAGCTTTAAATATTTATTTTTAAGTTCCTCGCTTATCAATGGCTTTACCTCACTTTATATCCGATTTTTAAAATGTATATATTATGATAGCATAAAATCTTAATTTTTTCCACAAAAAAAGCTAACAAGAATTTATAAATTATACTCATATTTTTCTATATCATTAAAATTAAATTCACTAAATTAGTATTTGAGAATATATTAAAAATGACTATGGAATTTAGCTTAGGGAGGGAAAATATTGAGTGAGAAAAGGCTTTCTGAAATAAAAGAAAATGAATATGCCGTTATAACAAAAATAAATTGTAAGGATGCTCTAAAAACCAGACTTTTTGATTTAGGCTTTATAGAGGGCACAAAAATAAAATGTGTAAATATAGCTTTTGGAAAAAGTCCTCTTGCCTTTGATGTAAGAGGAACTATTATCGCACTAAGAAAATCAGACTGTGAAAACATAAAATATTTATAAAGGGGGATGGTAATTTGAAAGATATTGATTTATATACCATAGGCTTAGCGGGAAATCCGAATGTAGGAAAAAGTACAGTTTTTAATGCACTTACAGGTATGAAGCAGCACACGGGGAACTGGACAGGGAAAACTGTTGCCACAGCTAAGGGGAAATACGCCTTTAATGATAATTTATATAATTTAGTGGATTTGCCTGGGATATACTCATTGGATGCTGATTCACCTGAGGAAGAAATAGCAGGAGATTATATTTTAAATGGTGGGGCAGATGCCGTAATAGTTGTTTGTGATGCAACTTGTCTTGAGCGAAACTTAAATTTAGTTTTTCAGGTGCTGGAAATAACTCCGAATGTTATACTATGTCTTAATTTAATTGATGAAGCTAAAAAGAAAAATATAAAGATAGATGTAAAAAAATTAGAGGAAATACTTAAAATTCCCGTTGTACCATGCTGTGCCAGAAATAAAAAGGGACTTAATAATCTTTGTAAGGCTGTGGAAAAAATCAGCAAGGAAAAAAATTTTACAAATTTTAAAGTTAGCCTTCCAGAAAGCATAGAAAAAGCAATAGGTAGGATAATTCCACATTTAGAGGTAGAAAAGTACTTATTAAGACATAATGCGCTGGAAATAATAAAAAAATCTGATAAAAATAATTTAGATAAATATTCACCACAAATTAAATCTGTTCTTTCTGAGCTTTATGGTGAAGAGAAAATTTTACCCTTGGATATTATAAAAGCTGCTTATATAAAAAAGGCGGAAGAAATAGCGGTAAAGGTGCTTACATTAGAGGAAAATTATAATAAATCAGACAGAAAATTCGATAAATTCCTGACGGGAAAATATACAGCTTTGCCTGTTATGCTGGTACTTTTATTTTTAGTTTTGTGGATAACAGTAAGTGGAGCAAATTATCCATCACAGTTTATTTATGATTGTCTTTTTAAGGTTGAGGACTATTTGACAAATTTTTTTGTGATGAGCAATTTGCCAGAGTGGCTTCACGGAGTATTGGTTTTAGGTGTTTACAGGGTTTTAGCCTGGGTTGTTTCAGTAATGTTGCCGCCAATGGCAATATTTTTTCCTATGTTTACACTATTGGAGGATTTTGGCTACCTGCCAAGAGTTGCCTTTAATTTGGATAATAATTTTGAAAAAGCTGCATCCTCAGGTAAACAGGCTCTTACTATGTGTATGGGGCTTGGATGTAATGCTGTGGGAGTTACGGAGTGCCGTATTATAAATTCTCCAAGAGAGAGGCTAATTGCCATATTAACCAACAGCTTTATGCCCTGTAACGGCAGATTTCCCACACTTATTGCGGTAACTGCTATGTTTTTTGGAGGTATGGCTCTAACAAAGCCCTGGGACGGACTTTTTTCAGCGGCGGTGCTTTCTGTTGTGATTGTTTCCGGAGTGATTATTACATTTATTGTATCGAAAATTCTTTCTAAAACTCTGCTTAAAGGAGTGCCCTCCTCCTTTGCCTTGGAAATGCCCTCCTATCGTCCTCCACAAATAGGCAGGGTGATTGTACGCTCAATTTTTGATAGAACGCTTTTTGTACTGGGAAGGGCAGTAGTGGTTGCGGCTCCCGCAGGACTTATAATTTGGATAATGGCAAATACCTTTATAGACGGAAACAGTATTTTAAATATCTGTGCTGAATTTTTAAATCCCTTTGCCGCAATTTTTGGTATGGACGGAATTATTCTGCTTTCGTTTATTTTAGGTTTTCCTGCCAATGAAATAGTAGTGCCGATTATGATTATGGCATATACAGGCTGTGGGGCTTTGGTGGATTATGAGAGTTTAGAGAGCCTTAGGACGCTTTTTGTAAGCTCAGGCTGGACAGTCCAGACCGCAATATCAGTACTTATTTTTACCTTTTGCCATTGGCCCTGCTCTACTACCTGTTTAACAGTTAAAAAGGAAACAGGTAGCTTTAAATGGACATTGTTAAGTTTTCTTTTACCAACAGCGGTGGGATTTATTCTGTGCTTTGCTGTGAATGTTATTTTTAAATTATCAGCGCTGATATAAGAAAAGCGATGCGTGGGTTTTATCCTACGCATCGCTTAATATTATTTATCTAATTTCCTTTTTCCTCTGGCGTAAATATCATAATCTCCATTTACCGAATAAACAGAGAAATAGGCATTTTTCTCATCAAAATATACGGATGATTTAGCAAGAGAGGTTTTACCTGTTAAGCTATCTGTTATTTCCAATGGCCGCCAGCCTGTAAATAAATCCTCAGCCTCAAATTCCATAGTATAGCGGTCATCTATTTCCAGGTGATTTTTATAAACCATAATTTTTTCTGAGGTGGAATGTTCATCATCCTTTAGATATTCTCCGCAGTAATCATATTCAGAAGTAATTTCATCTAAATTTCCATAGACGAAATAGCTTTCAGGCTCAGTATCATCAATGCTGCTATAAAAATTAATTTCAGCGGTAGTATATAGGTTTAGCGGGTTATAAACCGTCATATCAATAAATGGAGCATTAAATTCACCTGTAATGTCGGTAAGAGGTATTTTTTCATAAACAATTCTCTCCTTTAAAGAAGCGTCATCATCTAAATCGAAGCCCTCAGCAAAATTTACAGCTTTATATCTATTATTAAATAAAAGATTGTAACTATGCTTATCTTTTTTTATGGTGAGAGGATAGATAGTATTTTCTGTATTGTCATTGTAGCACTTATATGTACCACATCTAATTTTAGCTTTGAAAAAATCATAGCTTTCTATTAAATTACCTTCTAAATCGGTTATGGTGTAATGAATAGTATTTTCATTTGGAATGGTAACCTTAATATCATATTTTTCCGAAGAGGAGCTATGTTCTAATTTAGTTTTAAATTCCACAAAAATTTGTGGAACCTCGTCTTTTGAAGCCTTTATAATAGGCTCTAACTGCTCTGTTTCAAAATTATTAAAGCTTAATGTATAACATTCTATAGGGCCTAAGGTGGTTTTCATATCCTTTCGGTCTATATATAGCATTTTAGGCGCTGAGGCTTTGTCAAACTTGGATTCTTCGGTTTTTCCACGGGGATTATGAGCATAGCTTAGAAAATACTCTCCCGTTATATCCCAGGGCATAGAAAGTCTAATATTTTCTTCTTGAAGGTTTTGGGTATTTTGGGGGGATGAGAAATTTAATATATCACAGCTTGTAAAAGCTAAAATCAGTCCAAAGCATAATATAAATATAATTAATTTTTTCATTAATTCACCTTTATCTTTTATATTGCATAATATATACGCTGAAACATAATTATATTACCTAAATACCTTGGTGTCAACTCGTATAATATTAATAAAAGCTCATACCGATAAAATTCAGTATGAGCTTATCTTTTATGTGAGGCTAAAAAATATCGGTGTGGATTATAAAATCACTTTTTTCTCGAATTTTCTGACCATCAAAATATTTTTCCTCCATTGGAATCCATTTTTCAGCAAAGTTTTTAAGCATTTCACTGCCGTTTCGCTCTAAAATGCGTTTTTCCTGGGTTATTCTATCAGAGGTTAGGAAAACTCTTATATCATAAGGGTTTCCGAAATACTCATGTCCACTATAGGAGCCCTCAACTATAATAAGATTAGTTCTTGCAATAGTCTTTCTGCCCTCGATTTTACCGCTCTTGCAGGAAAATACACCATAATCAAAGGCTTTATTTAAGGAAAGCTTATCTATTACCTCGGTTTTGAAGCGTTCGTAGTCAAGGGTTCCACCACATTCCCTCATTCTTTCGGCAGTTCTTTTTTCAAAGGGCAGAAAAAAATCGTCGGCAGAGATTATCTCTCCTCCGAATAAGCTTTGGAGAAGTTTTGCTAAAGTACTTTTGCCAGAAGTACAGCGTCCGTCAATTTCAACTGTGATTTTTTCTTTTTCAGAGAGCATTTTTTCTATTTTTGAAATAAGCTCAAAATATACTGAAAAGGAGTTTTCGATAACACGATAAGTGGGATTATAAAATTTATGGAAAATATCACTATGGCTAACCATTGGAAAGCTCTTATTCTGGTATTCTTTTAAATAAGTTTCTGCTTCATTAATAGAAAGATTTAGCCTTTCTGTTTTAATTAAATCGTAAAAAACCGAAAGCTTATTTTTAAAAGAATTAATATCTCCTGTTTTTTCTGAGGAGAGAATAAACATTTTATTTATAAGCTCAGCAGAAATAAAATCCTCGGTGCTTTTTCCAAGCCAAAGTCTTGTAAAGCCATTTCCGATGTTTTCCAAGAAAGTTTTTTCATAAGCAGAGTTTATAATTTCTGATTTTATTCTTTCTAAAGATTTATTTTTGTCAGCAATAAAATGACCGCATCCAAATTCATTTTGGTAGATAAGCTTTACAAAGTCTTGTGTTGTCATTTTGGGATATTTTTCGCCGTGAAGTTTTAAAATATTTTCCATTTTCTGCTCCTTGAAATTAGTTTTAGGAAATTACCTTAGCTTTTTTAAGAGCCATAATTAAAACAGGTACTAAGATAATTTGAATAAGCATACCGGGCCAAGCTGTAACAAAAGCACCCATAAGAAAGCCTTTAAGTGCAAAGGATTTACCTGCAATACCAAGGCAAACGGCCTGTGCTACACCAAGAACTACTCTGCCACCCAGCATTGAAAGAATAAGAGCTGCATAGGTGTTCAGCTTTTTGCCGAGAATGCCTGTCAAAACACCATAGGCTAAAAGCTCAAAAGCCATATATGTAGCTACTGGGAAAAGGGGAGGCATACCTGTAATCATTCCACAAATAAAGGGAACTATAAATCCACAGATACCACCTAAAACAGGGCCACAGATAAATCCACAGAGCATAACAGGCATATGCATAGGTAAAAATATATTACCTGCCATATGTACTGCGTGAAAGACAGATGGAAGAGCCACTCCGATAGCTGTTAAAAGTCCTGCAATTACTAAATCCTTAGTTGTTATTTTCTTGTTCATTTTAAATATCCTCCTAAAAAACGCACCACAAAAAAGCCCGTCGTTTCATTGGCGGAAATGCTCTTTCATAGTGCATAATTTTAGTGATGTATTATGTTTTTATAAATAAATTTTATTTTGTGGCTTCATACCATATAAATCCTTTTAAGTTTATCACAATATAGCATAAAGGTCAACATAAATTAGGTTACATAATTTTACATTTGTTGATAATATAGTCGGCAGTTTCCTCTATATATGCTTGCATGGGCATTTCAGCTGTGCTGATTATGTGTATATTGGATTTTGCGATGGGTATGAGTACTTTTTCGGCGTTGCTTTTGCTTACGGCTTGTGCTATAGCGGGACTTATTTCTCCGTACATTGAATTAGCTGATATAATTCCGATAGGCCCTGCTATAATATCAGCTTTTTCAGAGTTATATATTACCGGATTTTCTCCTGTGGCACCTGCATCGGCACCAGCCTTAAGCATAGCTGAGGTAGCAGCAAAATTTGTTCCCACACCGATTATTCTATGAGAGCAGTTTTTCTTTTTAAGCTGTTCGATAATGCCTTTGCCTATTCCGCCGCCCTGTCCATCTATAATTAAAATTGTCAAAATTTAGCCTTCTTTCGTTATTTTTAAGATTATTTTAGCATATTATATATTTTGTATGCAAGTATATTTGACATTTAGCTGATTGAATTATAAAAGAAAAATGGTATAATAATATTATAGGAATATGTAAATCTTAGGAGGTGTAGAAATGAAAGATCCTATTTCTGAGGTTGTTAAACAGATAACGGAATTAGTCGAAGTAGAAAGAATTATTTTATTCTCCAAAAAAATAAATTTAAGCGGAGAAGTATCATCATTTAAGATTTGTATAGTAACACACGGAAACGATGTTATAGAATACGAAAAATTAATTTATATTGAGGTAGATAGTGATGTGCCATTTGATGTTGTAATATATTCTTCTGAAAATTGGAAAAAATATCTTTTGGAAGACGGTTCTTTCTGTAATAAAGTTAATTCGACAGGAAGTGTGATTTATGGGTAGGCGTTTTTGCAATAATAAACACGATAGTAAAAAATATTATGACTGGCTGGATAAGGCTAGTGCGGATATGATATGTGCACAAAAACTTCTTGATGATGATAGATGCTACGATGCGGCAGCCTTTCATTGTCAGCAAGCCATTGAAAAAGCCCTAAAGGCCTATTTACTTTTAAAAACAGACAGACTTTACGATGGCCATAACCTTTCCTGGCTTTGCAAAAAAGCTATGAAAATGGATGAATTTTTCTATGATTGGCTTGATGAAAGCGTCGCCCTTAACCACTGCTACATTGAAACCAGGTACCCTACTGATATGCCTCATAATATAAGCTCTGGGGAGCTTAAGCAGTTCCACAGAATGGCAACTGATATGTTTATATTTATCTGCCAACAAGTGGACGGAGAATTAGATGCTCTTGAATGGCTGGGCTACAGCGTGGATGTTGGAGGGGACAATATAGATTTTTAGAAAATAATGCAAAAATAAAATGACAGCTTATTGAAATTAGGTTGTCATTTTATTTTTGTGAAAAACTTATATAATTTAAACAAAATTTTATACTGTTTTTCCATCAATTAAATTATTTTGTATATAATTACTAATATAAGCCCTTTATTTTTTCTATGGTATCTATGTAAAATCGTCAAAATAGTATTGAAAAATTAAAAAATAAATTATATAATTATAACATAATTCATATCGTAAGATATGATGTTTTTATTTATTTTGATGTAATTCGCATAATTGCTTAGGGAAAGGCCTTAGCTCTAAATTAAATACAGCGTTTACACATAGAAAAGGGAGAGAAGACATTATGAAACAGTATTTAGCAGGTAAAATTCGTAACATTGCGGTCGTAGGCCATGGTGGCAGCGGTAAAACTTCATTGGCTGAGGCACTACTTTATAAAGCGGGAGCAACAGACAGACTTGGTAAGATTGCAGATGGAAATACTGTTTGCGATTTTGATTCTGAAGAGGTTAAGCGTCAGGCATCCTTGTCCTCAGCGGTAGTACCATTTGCATGGGGCAGTACAAAGATTAACTTAGTTGACACTCCTGGGCAATTTGACTATATAACTGGAATGTATGAAGGTATAAGAGCCTGTGAAAGCGTACTGATTACAATTTCAGCTAAGGACGGCTATGAAGTAGGCACAGAAAAGGCTTATAAGTTAGCTTGTGAGCAAAACAAGGCTAAAATGATTTTTGTTTCTAAGCTCGATGTTGAAAATACAGATTTCTATAAAATTTTGGCAGAGCTTAAGGCTAATATAGGCCCATCTATCTGTCCATTAGTTGTTCCTTTTATGGAGAACGAGAAAATTACAAGCTACATTAACCTTGTAGATGACAAGGCTTATACATATAGCGAAAATGGCGAAATTAGTGAAGTTGCTATGCCCGATGTAGGACATAGACTTGACGGACTAAAGGTTGCTATCTCCGAGGCTGTTGCAGAAACAGACGAAGAGCTATTTGAAAAATACTTCTCCGGCGAAAGCTTTACAAGAGATGAAATAATTAAGGGCATTCACACAGGGGTTAAATCCGGTGCAATTACTCCAGTTCTTTGCGGTAGTGCAGTTTCCTTAGAGGGTATTGATATGCTCCTTGACGCTATCGTTGACCATCTTCCTTCCGCATATGAAAGTGGTGCTGAGTCTGCTATAAATGAAGAGGGCGAATTGGTTACAGTTCCCTGCACAGACGAGGCTCCATTGGTAGCTTATGTATTTAAAACAGTTGCAGACCCATTTATTGGTAAAATGAGCTTTGTTAAGATAGTTTCAGGTAAATTCTCCGCTGAAACACCTTTTGTAAATGTAAGAACAGGTGAGGGCGAAAGAGTTGGTAAGATTATCTATGTAAAGGGCAAAAAACAAGAGGATACAGCCTTTATTACAGCAGGTGATATTGGTGCTGTTACTAAGCTTTCCGAGGTTGAAACAGGGGATACACTCTGCGATCCTAAGTTTATTATGAGACTTAAGCCTATCGAATTCCCTAAGGCTACTATGACAATGGCTGTTAAGGTTCAGGATAAGGGTGATGAGGGTAAGGTAGCTCAAGGTATCCAAAGACTTATGGAAGAGGATCCAACAATTAAATTTGAACAAAATGCAGAAACCCATCAGCAGCTTATTACAGGTATGGGTGAACAGCATTTGGATGTTATCTGCTCAAAGATTAAAAATAAATTTGGCATTAATTTCTCATTGGTAGCTCCAAAGGTAGCTTACAGAGAAACAATTCGCAGCAAAGTTAAGGTTCAAGGTAAGCATAAGAAACAATCAGGTGGACATGGACAGTTCGGCGATGTTTGGATAGAATTTGAACCAACAGTGGGCGATGAATTAGTATTTGAAGAAAAGGTATTCGGTGGTGCTGTTCCTAAGAACTTCTTCCCAGCAGTAGAAAAAGGACTTCAGGATTGCGTTAAGAAAGGCGTTTTGGCAGGATACCCAATGGTTGGACTTAAGGCTACTTTAGTAGACGGTTCTTACCACCCAGTAGACTCTTCTGAAATGGCATTTAAGATGGCAGCATCTATAGCCTATAAGACAGGTATCCCACAGGCGAAACCTGTTCTCCTCGAACCTATTGGAGCACTCAAGGTTTATGTAACTGATGAAAATACAGGTGATATTATTGGTGAAATGAACAAGAGAAGAGGCAGAGTTTTGGGTATGAATCCTGCTGATGATGGTATGCAGGAAATTGTTGGCGAGGTTCCAATGAGCGAAATGTACGACTTTACAACAGTTCTTCGTTCTATTACTCAAGGTAGAGGTCGCTATGAGCTTAACTTTGAAAGATATGAACAGCTACCTCAAAACTTAGAAGCAAAAGTAATTGAAGAAGCTCAAGCAATGGAAGAATAATTTTTAATAAAATAAGAGAAAATCTCCTCAGTTATGGGGAGATTTTTTCGTTGTAATAAAATATAAATTTATTTTTAGATAATAGAAAAACACCTTTTCGATTTTTTATCAAAAAGGTGTTTTATAATATAATTTTATATTTTTGCTGTTGGAAATATTACGCTAAGCTAAGGTCGTGAGTAGAAAATAAAGTTTAAGACTAAACAAAATTCGCGTCTGGGAGCGGAAGCATTCCGCAATGTCTGAAAGTGGAAATATTACGCTAAGCTAAGGTCGTGAGTAGAAAATAAAGTTTAAGACTAAA